>OKSG01000042.1_pt1 | contig 118404 bp, 90 predicted proteins | sample 1606411 | NCBI WGS metagenome assembly OKSG01 (sample SAMEA3879586, study PRJEB24766) | human gut metagenome | biome: human-associated habitat; feature: feces | place: USA | collected 1985/1987
TATATTCTTTCATATTATCCTGCTTAATCTCCTCAATTTTAGCATTAATTTGCTTTACATAAGCCATATGAGTGAGATCGGGATAAGCGTGTGCAAGTCTTTTTCTTAAAATATTCTCTGTAAAAAGTCGGTTATAGTTTTCTTCAAGTTCCTGAATTTCAACCTCTGTTGCACCTTTATCCATAAGCTCGGAAGAATTTTTAAGCTTTGCAATTCTTCTGAGCAAACGGATTGTTGTTATCATTGAAAAAACATAATCAATTACAATAATCCCGCAGAAGCAAAGAACAAGAATAAGACTTACCCAGAAAGGAATTGCTTCAACGGCTGTGCGAAGCACCGGAATTATCAATCCGACAAGCAGCATACCGAGCAATCCGAGAAAAAGTGCATAAGGAAAAGTTATATAATTGCCTATGCTGAATTTCGACGAAGAAAAATCCCATGGCTTGAATTTGAGAGTTTTTTCTACAAGCACACCGACCACAACCATAAGTGCAGATAATATCAGAGTTGAACCGATGAATAAAATCAGCTTGCTGTTTTCAACATCAGCTTCGATTGTTCCGTCGAACTGACCGTGCATAGTGTCATACTTCAGCATGTAAGCCAAGTAGTCAACCGGGCAAAGGTCGTTAATACCAACGATTTGAATATCGTTTCTTGTCTGAGCAGCGCGGAATACGAAACGTCCGATACGTCCGAATCCATTAATACCTACTTTAATCATTTTGTTTAAACTTTTAAGGGTTTTATAATATTTGTTCAAATATCTCTCATCTCTGGTGCATTTATTTCCGAAATGCGGTGCAAAAGTAAGAAAATGTTTTTATATTCGCACTTAATTTTTTAATTAAATAATGGAAAAGATGGGAAAAAGTTCATTTTTACAAGATTTTAAATCATTTGCCATGAAAGGCAATGTGATAGACATGGCTGTCGGTGTAATTATTGGTGGCGCGTTTGGTAAAATTGTCTCCTCTGTGGTAGCAGACATCATTATGCCGCCTCTTGGCCTGTTGGTGGGCGGTGTGAACTTTACGGACCTGAAGTGGGTAATGAAACCTGCCGAGGTAGTGGATGGTAAAGAGATTGCGGCCGTCACATTAAATTATGGTAATTTCCTGCAAGTGACGTTTGACTTTCTCATCATCGCTTTCTCTATTTTTCTGTTCATCAAACTGCTGACGAAATTGACAGCAAAGAAGGAAGCGGAAGCTCCTGCCGCACCTCCTGCTCCTCCTGCACCGTCGAAAGAGGAAGTGTTGTTGACGGAAATCAGAGATTTGCTGAAAGAGAAACGATAAAAAGAACAATTTCAACCTCCTCACTGTACCCGGTCCGTATCAAAGCCGTGTCTGCCCCAAACGTACAGATACGGAGAAAATACGGTTTTGATACGGGGAGGGTGTGGGGAGGTCGGATAAATGGAACAATTTTAAAAGGCTTTTAATACCCTGTCAACAAGAAGTTAAGAGTTTGCTAACAGACTCTTAACTTCTTGTTGACAAACTCTTAACTTCTTGTAAGGCGCTAATAATCAGTGCGCCTTTATTTGGCCTTGAATGGGCTTTGTCTTACTTGGATGGAGCTATGTGGGATTTTAATTTTTGATATTCCTGAAGTACTTGCGCTCTTTGTAATCTATGATACCATTTGATACCACTTCCTGTTTATTAAATGATTTATTTATTTGCAAATATAGATTTTCTGCTTTATAGTTCCTATTATTTCCTTCGTTTTTCTTACTTTTGCAGCTCATTTTAAATTAAATCCATACAGAATTATATGCAGGAAAAGATTATCATTCTTGACTTCGGTTCGCAGACCACGCAGCTCATCGGCCGTCGTGTCCGCGAATTGAACACCTATTGCGAGATTGTTCCTTATAATAAATTTCCGAAAGAGGATGAGAGCGTAAAAGGAGTTATCCTTTCGGGCAGCCCGTTCTCTGTGTACGATGAGAGTGCGTTCAAAGCTGATTTGAATGAGATTCGTGGTAAATATCCTATTTTGGGTATCTGCTACGGTGCACAGTTCATTTCCTATACGAATGGCGGCAAAGTGGAGCCTGCCGGAAGTCGTGAATACGGACGTGCGCACTTGAATGCTTTTGATAAGGATAATGTTCTGTTCAAAGGAGTAAAGGAGAGGACACAAGTGTGGATGAGCCATGGCGATACGATCACAGCTATCCCTTCAAATTTCAAAACGATTGCTTCAACTGATAAAGTGGCGATTGCGGCTTATCAGATAGAAAATGAGCAGGTGTGGGGCGTACAGTTCCATCCGGAAGTGTTCCATAGCGAGGACGGCACGCAGATGTTGAAGAACTTCGTTGTGGATGTTTGTGGTTGCAAGCAGGACTGGAGTGCTGCGTCCTTCATAGAGACGACCGTTGCCGAGTTGAAAGAGCAGTTGGGTGATGATAAAGTTGTTCTCGGTCTGAGCGGTGGTGTGGATTCTTCTGTGGCTGCGGTGTTGCTGAATCGTGCTATCGGTAAGAACCTGACTTGTATCTTCGTTGACCACGGTATGCTTCGCAAGAATGAGTTCAAGAATGTGATGCATGATTATGAATGTCTGGGTCTGAACGTAATCGGTGTGGATGCCAGTGCCAAGTTCTTTGCTGAATTGGCCGGAGTGGAAGAACCGGAAAAGAAGCGTAAAATTATAGGTAAAGGCTTTATCGACGTGTTTGATGAAGAAGCCCATAAGATTAAAGATGTGAAATGGCTGGCGCAGGGTACTATCTATCCTGACTGCATCGAGTCTCTTTCCATCACCGGAACGGTTATCAAAAGCCATCACAATGTGGGCGGTTTGCCCGAAAAGATGCATTTGAAACTTTGTGAACCGCTCCGTCTGCTGTTTAAGGATGAAGTTCGCCGCGTAGGGCGTGAGTTGGGCATGCCCGAGCATCTGATTACCCGTCATCCTTTCCCCGGACCGGGCTTGGCGGTACGTATCTTGGGTGATATTACTCCTGAAAAGGTAGCTATTCTGCAAAATGCGGATGATATCTATATCCAAGGCTTACGTGACTGGATGGTGAAGGATGCTGATGGCAACGAAACGTCTCTTTATCATCAGGTTTGGCAGGCAGGCGTTATCTTGCTTCCCGTGCAGTCGGTAGGGGTGATGGGCGATGAGCGTACATATGAACGTGCCGTTGCTCTTCGTGCAGTAACTTCCACAGATGCCATGACGGCCGACTGGGCGCATCTGCCTTATGAATTTCTGGGTAAAGTATCTAATGACATTATTAATAAGGTGAAAGGGGTGAACCGTGTAACTTATGATATCTCGTCTAAACCGCCTGCAACAATTGAGTGGGAATAATATAAAAAAGGAGCCTGGGGCAATTGCTTCGGGCTCTTTTTTTGATATTGTAGACTTCTATTGATGTTTGGGTAAATGGAAACGATAGGAATTTGATAAGTTCTAATCCTTAATAAATCTAAATATATACTCTTAATCGCTATTTGTCTTATATTTATTGTCTATTTTAGATTAAAATTTTACTTTTTTAATATTCCCTTTTAATCTTGATATCCTATGATCATTCGAAAAACGCGCTTACTTATCCTGTTATGCACATTCTGTACCCTCTTGCCGGTGTATGCACAGCAGCCTCTTTTTGATGAATTCAAAAAGGCGGCGGGAGATTATGCGGCTCTTTACACTAATAGAGTAGAAGTGGGCTATAGTCCCTATTTGTATGTGAACCATCCTTATTGGGATACGGATGAATTTCAGAAAGGAGCAGTCTGCTATAACGGGTTGTTGTATACGGATGTACCGCTTCGTTATGATACCTATAAGAAACAGTTGGTTGTGATTACTCCCGAAAAGCGGATACTTCTTCTGGTTGACATGAGAAAAGTGGATTATTTCGTTATTGGAGAGAAGAAGTTCATGCCTCATAATGACACTTACGCTGCATTATTGTATGATGGTCCGCAGATGAAGCTGACGCAATATACCTTGTGTAAAATGGGACCGTCTGTTGAGAAAGGCAGGGTTAGTTACAAGCAGTTCGAAAAACGTGCGCGCTTTGTGCTCTCTAAAGGGGGGATGGAATACATGGTGACTTCCCGTTCCAGCTTTCTTAAACTCTTTCCTGACTATAAAAAACAATTAAAGAGATATGTAAAAGAACAGAATTTGAGTTTCAATGCCCTTTACCGTGCGGAAACTCTGACTGCTTTGACTAAATATGCAGACTCTCTGACTAATAAAAAATAGCTATGACAGTACATAAAATAAGGTATATAGCAGCCATTCTGTTTATTATATCCCCTTTGGGTGTATGGGCGCAACAACAGGTCGCGGATAGCATTTCTATTTTTGAACTGATAGACGCTGTAGAAAAGAATACTTCTTGCCGTATCTATACGACGATTGCAGAACCTTTTAAAGTGAAAAGGATTGAAACATCGAAACCTACCGCTGAAAGTTTGCGACAGGCGTTGACCACTACACGGTATAAAGTCACCGTTTACGGAAATCAGATTTTCATTCTGCCGGATGCATTCTTGTCTACGGCTCTTACTCCGGTTCTGAAAGGAGAAAAAACGACTGAGGAAGAACAGTCTCCTTCCTTTATCCCTGTAGTGAAATCTTCCTCTGAAAACAAGGTCTATGAAATAGGAAACAAGTATAAACCCTCCTCTGACGAGATGGTGACGTTGACCGGAAGAGTGACGGATTTTAAAACCGGACAGAACCTGGAAGGTATCAATATTGTCCATCGAGAACCGTGGGTTGCCACTACGACCGACCGTCAGGGCAATTTTACCATTAAACTTCCTGTCGGATACAATACAATTGAAATCAACGGGATGAATATCAAAGAGACCCGTCGGCAGTTTATGACATATGGAGACGGAACAACCCATATAGAGCTGGAAGAAGAGAACCACTTGCTGGATGAAGTAGTTATCGTTTCCGGACGTGTGCAAAATGTAAAGAGTACACAGTTGGGGATGGAGAAATTCCAGCCCAGCTTGCTGAAGAATATACCCACGGCTATGGGCGAGGTAGACGTACTGAAAATGCTTCAGACCCTTCCGGGCATAAAAACGGTGGGTGAGGCATCCAGCGGTTATAATGTGCGTGGAAGTGCCGCGGATCAGAACCTGCTGCTGTTGAACAACGGAACGATTTATAATCCCAATCACTTGTTCGGCTTCTTCACTGCTTTCAACTCGGACATGATAAAGGATGCGGAACTTTATAAGAGCAGCATCCCCAGCCAGTATGGTGGGCGTATAGCTTCTGTGCTGAATATCAGTAGTAAGGAAGCCAGTAAAGAGAAGTTTGCGGGTTCGGCGGGCATTGGACTTGTGACCAGTAAACTGAATCTTGAAATTCCCATTATAAAAGAAAAGACATCGCTTCTGCTGAGCGGCCGTACCACTTACTCGGACTGGATGATGAAGGTGTTACCCGAGAAAAGCGGCTACCGTGACGGAAAAGCCGGATTCTACGATTTGGGAGGCGTATTCTCCCATACCCTGAATGAGCGGAACAAGCTGAATATATATGGATATTACAGCCACGACCGTTTTGCCTTCAACGATAATCAGAAGTATGCCTACAACAATATGAATTTCTCTGTGAATTGGCGAAGCATCTTTTCCGAGAAACTGACCGGGAATTTTTCTTTCGGCTATGACCATTACGATTATCGGAACGACGAGAGTGTGGAAGAGTCAGCTGCTGCCCGCTTGTCATTTGCCATTAACCAATGGTTCGGGAAAGCGGACTTTTCCTATAAACTCAATGATGACCATACTTTGAATTTTGGTCTTATGAGCCAGTTCTACAACATAAACTCCGGAACTTACGAACCGTTGCACGAGAACTCACTGGTTAGATGGGATCAGCTTCAAAAAGATAAGGCACTGGAAAGCGCCATTTACATCGGTGACCAGTGGGACATAACTTCCAAACTGTCTGTAAATGCGGGTATACGCTATTCCATGTTCAACCTTATGGGACCGCGCACTTACTATACTTATCAGGACGGCATGCTCCCTTCTTCTGTCACCCTTGTTGATTCCGTATCAGTGGGCGGCGGAAAAGTCGTTAAGACCTATCAGGGACCGGAGTTCAGACTGTCCGCCCGCTATGCTTTCAATGATGACTTCTCCGTAAAAGCTGGTTTCAACACTATGCGGCAATATATTCATAAAGTGTCGAATACTACGATTATGTCACCCACCGATACATGGAAGTTGAGTGATACGAATATAAAACCTCAAAATGGGTGGCAATTGGCGGCAGGAGCCTACTATAATACTCCGGGACAAGTGTTGGAGTTGTCAGTGGAAGGATATTATAAGAAACTTAATGATTACTTGGATTATCGCAGTTCTGCCAAGCTGATAATGAATCATCATCTGGAAACGGATGTCATTAACACGGAAGGATATGCTTATGGTGTTGAATTCCAGGTGAAGAAACCTTCCGGTAAGCTGAACGGTTGGGCAAGTTACACCTATTCCCGTACATTTCTGCGCCAGAATGATCCGCGTATAGCCCGCCCGGTCAATAATGGCGAATGGTATCCGACGGAGTATGATAAACCGCATGACTTCAAGCTGGTAGGAAACTATAAGTTCACCCGCCGTTACAGCCTGTCCTTTAATATGGATTACAGCACGGGGCGTCCTACGACTATCCCTGCCGGACAATATTACGATCAAGGCTTGAAATCCATGCAAGTATATTACACGGATCGAAATAGCTATCGGGTACCCGATTATTTCCGTATTGATCTTGCCTTCAATGTAGAACCGAGCCATCATCTGACTCTGTTGACGCACAGCTCCATTTCTTTCGGTGTTTATAACCTGACCGGACGAAAGAATGTCTATTCCATTTATTATGTATCCGAAAATGGGAAGATACAAGGATACAGGATGTCCATTTTTGGTGCTCCTATTCCTTTTGTTACTTATAACATTAAATTCTAAAGCGGTATGAAGAGAAGAACGAATATATTGGTTCTGGCAAGTCTGTTATGGCTTGCGTTGAGCAACTGTATAGATAAATTTGACGCAAAACTTCCGGATGACGGTGTAGGACTGCTGGTGGTTGAAGGAAATATTATTTCGGATAGTACCGTAGTCTTTTCGTTGAGCCGTACTTTTTCTCTGAACGAGGGAGGATTGCCCGAAGGATATAATCAGGTTGTCGCCGATGTCAGTGTGATAGGTGACGACGGTTCTCGCATTACAGGAACTTCTATCGGTGACGGCCGGTACCGGGTGCAGATTGGAACGCTGAATAAACAAGTCCGTTACGGGCTGGAAGTGAAGTATGAAGGAGATACTTATACCTCCGAACCCCAGCTTCCGATAGAAACTCCTGCGATTGCTGAAGTTACTTTTGAACAGCCGGAAGACTATGGCGATATATCTATATATATATCAACCCAGAAAGCAGATGGTACGGTACATTATATCTGGACTTATGAAGAAGACTGGGAAGTAAGGGCGGTATATTATTCCACGTGGATTTATAATCCGGTGACAGACGAGGTGGAGACTTTCGATAAAGCTCCTTATGCGCAAGGCTGGGGGCATTCAGAGTCCAGTAAAACATTTGTAGGTTCTACGGAATCGAATGCTGAAAACCTGTTGAAACATAGAAAGATGTACTCTATCGCTTCCAATAATGTCAGACTTTCATATTATTACAGCACGCTGATGAAACAGAGAGCCTTGTCAAAAGGAGAATTTGAGTATTATGAGAATAAGGCGAAACTGAGTGAGAGTATGGGTGGCTTGTTCACTCCCCAACCATCGGAACTGCCTACAAATATCACTTGCAGCAATCCGGATAAACAGGCAATAGGATATGTAGGAGTCAATATGAATGTGAGTGAGTACCGTCTTTATATTTCGACTTACGATATCCAGTATGATAATCCGCTTAAATGTGAACTTCTGTTGTTTGAAGATATTGTAGAGGAGGGGACTAACTATGATGCGTATATGGCAGGATATCGCATCGCTTATCTTGATATGGCGGGCTATCAGTGGGCCAAAAAGGAATGTGTAGATGTCCGTACTTTAGGAGCAACCCTCAATAAACCTTCCTTCTGGCCGTTGCCGGATAGGGAATATTAATATTCAGAAGAGCATGAAAAGAATACTATCTATCATCATTTGTTTGGTTTCAGTAGCGGGTTTGCAGGCTCAGATTGCTGAATGTATGAGAATCTACACCGATAAGGACAATTATCTGGCGGGCGAGGACTTGTGGATAAAGGTTTGTGTAACCGACTCTGCATTTCATGGAACCCCGACGAGTAAAGTGGCTTATGTGGAAATCAGTGATACGCATCAGATGCATGCGCAAGGCAAGATTGCTTTACAGGATGGTGTGGGGTGGGGGCGTGTACGTTTTCCACTGACTATGCATTCGGGCACTTACCAGCTTACGGCATACACCCGCTATATGAGGAATCAGTCAACAGACAGTTTTCCAAAGAAATACATAGCTGTGCTGAATACCAGTCAGGCTGCGGAGGAAGATAAGGTTGAAATCTTGACGGGTTCTGCGATTCCGGTTTCTGATAATCAGGCTACTTCTCCGTTGCGTTTGTCAACGGATAAATCCGTATATGGCAACCGTAATAAGGTGACTTTGAAACTTCCCCAATTGCCTGCCGGTGTGAAGGATCTCTCTTTATCTGTGGTGCGAAAAGACTGCGTATTGCCCGCTTTTCCTGTTTCAGGTTATTCACTACAAGAAAGTGATGCTTCTGACAAGCATTTTATAGCCGAATGTGAAGGGCACATCGTGACCGGAAGATTGATAGGAGCGTCTGTCGGCCCGGTGGCTGCCCGGCTGTCATGTGTAGGTAAGGATATCCGGATTTGCGACGGGCAATTGCAGACTGACAGTACTTATGCTTTTTACACTTCGGGAATAACGGATATGCAGGACATTGTCCTGTCGGCTTTGCCGGGAAGAGGGCGCCAGGGCAGGCTGGAGATTGTTTCTCCTTTTGCCGGGATATTACCCCGCAAACTTCCGGTACTCCGTGTGGCGTATGATGAAGAAGCATTGATAGAACGTGGTATCGGAGCACAGTTGCATCACATTTTGCCGGTAGATTCTACTCACAGCCAGGGAGTACTGGAACAATTACATGACTTTTATCCTTCGATAAGTTATAATCTGGACGAATATGTTCGCTTCAACACAGTGCGTGAGGTATTTATTGAGTTTGTGATGGGGATACGCGTGAGTAAGTCGGAAGGCGAGACAATCATCAGGATATTGCAGGAGGATGTCAAACGCTTCAGTAGCCTGAAAGCATTGGTGCTGATAGATGGAGTTCCTATTGAGAACCACGAAACGGTATTGGATTATAATGCCCGTTTGTTGCATTTCATCCATCAATATAGTGGCAGATATACGTTTGGAGGTAAACTGTATGACGGCATTGTCTCGTTGATAACGCACAGAGGCTCACTTCCCGGATTGCGTCTGGATGAAAACTCCCAACTGTTTGCTTATGAATTTCCGCAGAACAGACCTGCCTTTGTTGCACCGGCTTATGACTCGGAAGAACAAGTGAAGTCCCGTATTCCCGATTTCCGCCATACGCTTTACTGGAATCCGGAGGTTACGCCTGCAACGGATACTGTCAGTTTCTATACATCGGACATGAAGGGAAAATACGTAGTCACCTTACAGGGAACCACCGCTACGGGTGAGGCTGTAAAGGTGCTGGGTGAGTTTGTAGTGAAGTGATCTCAATCAGCCAGCATTCTTCTTCTGTATTCGGTCGGGGTGAAACCGGTGTTCTTTTTGAAGGACTTGTTGAAGTGGGATATTGTATCGAATCCGCATTCAGTGCTGATTTGGGAGATATTCATATTGTCTAAAGACAGTAGTTTGCAGGCATATCCGATACGCATGTCCAGTATGTAGTTTTTCAGGGTTTTCCCTGTCTTGCTTTTGAAGAAACGGCAAAAGGAGGCAGGGGACATGGCTGCCATGCAGGAGATTTCATTTAAGTCCATGTGGCGTGTGTAGTATTGGTTCAGATAGGCAAGTATTTTGTCTATCCGGGAGTTGCCGCGTATCTGATCCATTTGTTCCGACGGAGGAAGAATGACTTTGGAACTGATATCGGCCATCTCCTTGAACAGTTGCAGGATAGACAGAATCTGATCCATGCCGGATTCTAAAGGAATTCCCTCAAGTAAGTCGATTGCCTTGCCCGAACATCCGGCAGGAAAATAGATGCCTCTCTGCGAATCATCCAACAACTTCTTTATTTTGGTGAACTGGATATAGTGCCGTATGGAATACTGCATGAAGTCCTGTTCGAACTGTATGATAGTGCCTTTTGTCCGGAGGTTGCTGTCAGCGGTATGATAGATATCGTCACTCTTCATGTAGTGGGGGAGGTTGGAACCAATCAGAATGAAATCCCCGTCCTTGAAGCTTTCCATACTGTTCCCTATGAAACTGGTTCCTGTACCCTCTTTGAAGTAAATGATTTCATATTCGGCATGGAAATGCCACGGATAGGTAAAGTGGGTATAATCGTAGAAACGGGCTTTGATGGGCGACGACTCCGAAATGGGGAGTTGTTCGTTTATCATTCGTCGGGTAGCTGACTTCATAAGTGGCAAATTTAGAGTTATTCTTTGCAAATATAGGAAAAATACTCCGTGAATCAATTCGCTATTTTTGCAAAAAAATAATCAAGTATACAGAAACTCTAACTGTTTCTTAATGAATAAATAAAGAACGAAAATGGAAAAGACTTGGAGATGGTTTGGTAAGAAAGACAAGATTACGCTGGATATGCTGAGGCAGATTGGCGTGGAAGGTATCGTAACTGCTCTGCACGATGTGCCGAACGGTGAAATCTGGACTGAAGAGGCTATCAATGATTTGAAAGAATACATTGAGTCTTATGGCCTGCGTTGGTCGGTAGTGGAGAGCTTGCCGGTTTGTGAGGCAATCAAGTATGCAGGGCCGGAACGCGACCAACTGATAGAGAACTATAAAGTCAGCCTGGCAAATCTGGGCAAATGCGGTGTGAAGACTGTCTGTTATAACTTCATGCCGGTTATCGACTGGATACGTACGGACTTGCAACACCCCTGGGCCGATGGTACGTCGTCCCTCTATTTCGACCGCGTCCGTTTCGCTTACTTCGACCTCCGCATCCTCGGACGCGAGGGGGCTGAGAAAGACTATTCGCCCGAAGAACTGGCAAAAGTGGCGGAACTGGACAAGACAATCACCGAAGCCGAGAAAGACGACCTCATCGACACGATTATTGTGAAGACGCAAGGTTTCGTAAACGGAAATATCAAGGAAGGGGATAAGAATCCGGTGAATATCTTCAAGAAGCTGTTGGCTTTGTACGAAGGTATCGACCGTGATGCACTTCGCGAAAATATGCGCTATTTCCTTTCTGCCATCATGCCGGTGTGCGAAGAATATGGTGTGAACATGTGCGTGCATCCCGACGATCCACCGTTCCAGGTATTGGGTTTGCCCCGCATTGTGACGAATGAAGAAGATATCGCCTGGTTCCTGAATGCAGTGGATAATCCGCACAACGGGCTGACTTTCTGTGCCGGTTCACTCAGTGCAGGCGAACATAACGATACCCGTGAACTGGCGAAGAAGTTTGCGAAGCGTACCCATTTTGTGCATCTGCGCAGCACGGCTGCCATGCCGGGCGGCAACTTCATCGAAAGTTCCCACCTGGAAGGACGCGGACATCTGATCGACCTTATCCGTATCTTCGAGAAAGAGAATCCGGGACTGCCCATGCGCGTAGATCATGGCCGGATGATGCTGGGAGATGAAGATAAAGGATATAATCCCGGTTACTCGTTCCACGGCCGTATGCTGGCATTGGCACAGGTAGAGGGAATGATGGCAGTAATAAACAATTGACAATTAATAATTAAATAAGAGACATTATGAACGAACAATTCAGTATTGCAGGCAAAGTGGCAGTTATCACTGGTGCCGGTGGTGTATTGGGTGGCAGTATTGCCAAGTGTTTTATGGAACAAGGCGCTAAAGTTGTAGCGGTCGACATCCGTCAGGAGCAACTGGACAAGCGCGTTGAAGAACTGAAAACGTATGGTGAAGACGTTATCGGCATCGTGGGCAACGTATTGGATATTGCCAGCCTCGAAAAGCTTGCCGACGACATCGTTGCCAAATGGGGGCGCGTTGACATCCTGCTGAACATTGCCGGTGGCAATATGCCGGGCGCTACCCTTGCTCCCGACCAGCACTTCTTCGATATGGACATCTCTTGCTGGGAGAAAGTAACCAACTTGAACATGAACGGAACCGTTTACCCATCTTTGGTGTTCAGCAAGGTTATGGCTAAACAGGGCAAAGGATGCATTGTGAATGTGTCTTCTATGGCAGCTTACAGTGCCATCACCCGTGTTCCGGGCTATTCGGCAGCAAAAACCGCCGTTGCCAACTTCACTCAGTGGCTGGCAAGCGAACTTGCCTTGAAGTATGGTGACGGCATCCGTGTGAACGCCATTGCGCCGGGCTTCTTCATTGGCGACCAGAACCGTGCAGTGCTCATCAATCCCGATGGCTCGCTGACGGATCGCAGTAAGAAAGTATTGGCCAAGACTCCGATGAAGCGTTTCGGCGATATCAACGAGTTGAACGGTGCCGTACAATTCCTGTGCAGCGATGCCGCCAGCTTCGTGACGGGAGCATTATTGCCTATTGATGGTGGCTTCAGCGCGTTTAGCGGAGTTTGATTCTTTAATAAAAGTGAATAATTGGTCTATGAAGAAGTACACGGAATGCTGTATTCCGTCTTATAATAGCATTACATTCAGATTATAAACTGAATAGTAACAGATTTCATAGATTATAGTATAATTGATTAGATGAATCAATTAGGGGAAAGGAGGGGCTGTGAAGCTGTTCCTTTTCTTTTGTCCGTACATTCCCGGTTTTATTCTATCAGCTTTTCCGCATCCGGTATCACAATCTCCCCTCTGTGGAGCGTCAGCAACCCATCTTCCTGCATGCTGTTCAATGCTTTCGACACGCTCAACCGTGTATCATTGATAGCATCGGCAAGCTCTTCCATCTTAATTTTCAGTATCTTTTCTCCTGAGGGACGCTCAATATGCGAAAGAATAAAGTCCGCGATACGGGCCTCAAGTTTGTCAGAAACCTTTGTCCACAAACGGTTATAGCACATCTGTGCCCGGTTACTGATGATATTCATATAGTTAAGTCTGAAGATTTCATATCTGAACAGATCATTCATCACAAATGCCTTACTGATGGTTACGGTGTGTACTTCTGTGCGTGCCACGTGGTTAGACACATAAGAAGTGTGCATACCGAACAGAGATTGCGGTTCTATCAGATAAGGTGCCTGAAAGAACTCTGTAAAGGTGTAAGAGTTATCTGTAGATGAGGTAGATGAAGCGATTTCCCCGTTTAAGATAAATACCAGTTGCCCACATGCTGCACCTTTTTTTACTAAAACTTCTCCAGCTTTGTGCTTGGTGAAATGTAATTTTACTTTTCCCAATATACTGGTAAAGTCCTCTTGAGCGAGTCCTTGAAATAGTGGTAATTGGAGCAGGGTGTCATACATCGTTTCCATATCTTTATCAACTTCTTTTGTTTGAAAACAAATGTAGGCATAATCGCTATTTACTGTAAACACTTAGCCTTTCTTTTTGTTTTTTTTATTATTTCTTAAACGTGCTATTCATTCAAGTAATTAAATCTTGCGGAATGCATAAAAATCGATTATCTTTGCAAAAAAAAAGGAGGGATACATGTTTGCAGCATTCAATTTACAACAAATGATAAGTGCTTTTATCGTACTATTTGCAGTTATCGACATTATTGGTTCTATTCCTATTATCATCAACTTGAAGGAAAAGGGAAAAGATGTGAACGCATTGAAAGCGACATTGATATCTTTTGCTCTGTTGATCGGCTTCTTTTATGCCGGCGATATGATGTTAAAGTTATTCCATGTGGATATTGAGTCGTTTGCCGTTGCCGGTGCATTCGTTATCTTCCTGATGTCTCTGGAAATGATTCTGGATGTAGAGATTTTCAAGAACCAGGGACCTATTAAGGAGGCTACTTTAGTGCCGCTGGTTTTCCCGTTGCTGGCAGGTGCCGGTGCATTTACCACTTTGCTGTCCCTCCGTGCGGAGTATGCCAGTGTCAACATTATTGTGGCTTTGGTACTGAATATGTTGTGGGTGTATTTTGTTGTCAGTATGACGGGGCGTGTGGAACGTTTCCTCGGTAAAGGCGGCATTTACATTATCCGTAAATTCTTCGGTATCATTCTGCTGGCTATCTCCGTGAGGCTGTTCATGGCGAACATTACGTTGTTGGTGGAGGCGCTGCATAAATAGCGGCGGCTCCCTTTGACAGACTAAACTATTATGCACTTACTCAGACTTGTTTTTTTATTTATTTCTGTTCTTTTTCTATCTTCTTGCGGTAGGGATATGAATGTATTGCAGAGAGCGGAAGGATTGATGGATAGTCATCCGGATAGTGCGCTATATCTTTTGCAATCAGTTGGTTCGCCCAAATCGTTGTCGAATGAGGATTACGCAAACTATTGTTTATTGTTGACACAGGCAATGGATAAGAATGATCTCACTTGGTGGGAATCGGATACGTTGTTCATTGATGCGGCATATGCTTTTTATGAAAAGACGTCTGATGACAGGCGTATATCCCTTTGTTGTTTTTATAAGGGAAATGTGTATTACGAAAAAGAAGAGTTCAAACAGGCTGCGTGGTGGTATAAACAAGCCGAGGTACGTGCGCTCCGGACAGAGGATGTCAAGTTAATCTCTTTGGTATATAGTAGTCTGGGCTATGTCAATATGCAATTGAATCTTTTTCCCGAAGCTTTGGCGGATTTTAAGAAGGCTCTCTCTTATGCAGCCTGTGGCAATCACAAGAAATATATTTTGAGCAATACACAGGATATTGCGAGAGTTTTTGACTATATGGGTGAAACAGACAGTGCTTCTTATTATTTCCGGCATTCTTTGAGCATTCTTTCGGATGCGGATTCCGTATATCATGCTTTGGTCTATCACAATCTGGCTACTTTTTATGAAGGGCTGGCGTTAAGTGATAGTGCATTGAAGTATATTTCTAAGGCTTTGGCCTGGGAGGGGAAAAATGATAAATGCCGTTCTTACCTAATATTGGGAAATACATATTATCAGCAGGAACGCCCGGATCTGGCAAAACAGTTTTGGGATAAAGCATTGGAAACTTCTGACCCATCAATAAAAGTGTGTGTCTACCATTCTCTGTATCAAACCTATAAAGCTGGAGAAGATTATAAACGTTCGGTTGATTATGCTGAAAAGTGCCTGCAATACGCTGATTCAGTCTATCAAATAGAAGCCTTGCGTGCGGTTGCTGATATTCAGGAAAAATATGATAATGAGACATTGAGAAATAGGAATCTGGAGAGTGAAGTGCGTATACTTTATTTGCTTATTGCTTTGGGATTTAGTCTCTTCTTGCTCGTTTTCTTGATTGGTATATACAGCCGTTACCGGCACAAGCAGCAACAGCGTATCAGGGAACTTGTTGCAGGAAAGGAAATTGAACTGGAACAGTATCGAAATCGTTTGCAGCATCTGGAAGCGATAGCTCATTTGGAAGAGCAGGAGAAAGAAAAGTGGGAATCAGAACGAATATATCTGAAGCAACAGATAAAAGAACGTACGGATGAGATTATTTCTTATAAGAACTCTTATAAAAACTTGAATCTGAATTATGAAAAGCTGTTGAGATATGAGTCTATCGCAAAAGGCATGAAGCTGCACGATGCTATCCATAACAATGTTTCAGCCTCAAGAGGGCTTTTGTTTTCTACGGATGCCATTAAGGATTTTGTGGGTTACTATACTTATATTCACGAGGATTGCATTAGCCGTTTAAGAAAAGCGGCATATGGTCTGACTGTTTTTGAAACAGCTATCTGTATTCTTTTTGGTATGGGATTGTCCCATCAGCAAGTTGCTGATATATTAGGTAATAGTCCGCAAACTTTAAGTAAGGCAAAGTTACGTCTCAAGACTAACCGTTTTCGCTTGAAGAATGATGACAGGCGGCTGGAAGATATACTTGTCGCTCTTTGGGGATTATGATTGATTCTTGTTCCTTGGTACGTTAATAAAATTCTTTTTTCTGATTAACTCGTATTTCTTTGATATATATTTATTTAGATCTTTGCAGAAAAGAGATGTAATTACTATGGGAGATTCACACTGCTTTATGTGAATTTCATAATAGTCATACTTGATGTGGTTACGGAAATATTTAAAGGATATGATGTCTTCCTGGGTAAATTCTATTTTTCGGTTTTCTGTGCAATATGTAAATTTGTTAGAATCTTTATGTATAATGAGTGAATCTTTTTTGTTTATACTGTATTCTTTGATGATTGTTACAAGACTTATAATGAATATTGAGTTCAATAATATATAGGAAGCAATTACCATTCTATAATCAGTGTACTTGTGTGCGGTGTAAGCTATTATTATATTGGTTGTGAGTATGGCTGCTATATTTCTAAATATCATTTTTCTATAATACTTTTTATCTGCATTGAAAACAATATCGGAGGCATTGACCCTTTTAATATTTAATTGGTTATTATCGATCTTTTCCTTAGGAATTTGAGTATATCCATATCCTTTCTTAATTTTTTTGTGAATAAGCATGTTGTTTTTAGTTTTTATGTGATAAATCAAGTTTAGTTGCTTTTCTAATTTTTTACATAGTATACTTGTAAATATGATTGGATATTCTTCTCCTTTTAGATATATTTCATAATAATATTTGTCAGTTATCCGTGTCTTACAGTATGTTACCGTTAAGTTGACGATGTTGTCTTCCGAGAATTCTATTGTTTGTTTGGGGGTTATATATATTATTTTATTCTTCTCTTTGTCTATTATTAATTGACAGTTTTTGTGCAAATTGTAGTATTGCAATAAAATTCTTAGATTTGTGATTCTCCAATAATAAATAACGCAACAAAGTAAAGCAAAGAGGCCATAATTAATAATGGTACGTTCTTGTATTCGATAGGTAATAAACCAGCATAAGGTAAGCATAATTCCCAATAGGAATAATATTTTACAATAGAGTTGGATTTGAAAAATCCATCTTTTAGGTTCGAATGTAATGCAATCTTTACTCATGCTTTTATTTTTTTAGATATATCCTAATACATAAACAAAGGATGAGTTCTTCATATATATACAAGGTACACTGTCTATGTTTTTTTCTAATTTACCAACTAATAAGCTCGATAAATAGTATTCTTCTCCATTCTTTAAAACAATTCGGTAAAAATATAATTGTTGATAGAAACTATATCCGTTCTTGTATTTCTGAAAAGTAACAATATCTTCATAATGGAATCTGTATTCAATACTGAGGTCTTTGTATGGCTTATAAATGATTTCTTCTTCTGAATTATCTATAAGGAGAATACTCCATCTATCGTAATTCCACATATCGAGAACATAGTTTAATGGCTTAAATCCTAAATAGTAAGCTACAAAAACTGCAACTATGTATATGTAATAGCTAGGGTATAGTATACCAAATACCCATGCAATAAGAGTTGTTGCCATTAAAATAATCCATGGCGTAATGTGGCATAACGCTAATTTCCAAATCTTTATTTTTAGTAAAATCATATGAATTTATTTTTGCTAATCAATATAGGTGGTTTACGATCATGATTAAAAAATAATGTTTTGTCTATATGTTTTTCATATTTTCTAAGCTCCTTCTTAAGTCCCGGAAGTATTAGGGTAGATATGTAAAATCTATCTCCATTTTTCAACATGATACAGTAGAAGAAGGGAGGAAGAATTCTTTTCATACTTACTATTTGCTTTATATCATTAAATGTAAATAAAGCAGACTTGTCGTCTTTGCTATATTCCATTTGTTTATTTTTCCAGTCTACTCGCAGTTGTGTGTTTCTGTCATAAAGATAAAATCGATATGTCTTTTCAAAGTATGTGATGGCTCCTCCTATACCTGTTGGAATATGAAACATTAACCAATAAATGTTATCAGTCCAAATCCATCCCCACAAAATAGGTAAATGTAACCAAATGATAAATATCCAAGTGGTTGGAGAAAATAATATTCTTATGAGGTGAGTCTTATATGTTTTCATGAACTGGGAATGTAAGATTTATAGGGTAGGGTTAGGATTCTGAAATCATATTAAGAATGACGTCATATTCGTTTTTATCAAGAGATACAGAGTCTGCAATTTTGACATGGCACTTCTTTTTTATATACTTTTCTAAATTGCTGGACAGTACACAAGTAATGATTAGTGGCGTTTTTTTATCTTTTATATAAATTTGGTAGTAAAACTCTTGAATTCTTCTGGAATTCTCATTCCGTACTTTCTGAAAATCAGTAATATCACTTGTGTTAAATTCTAAATAAACATTATTTCTTATATATGTGATTTGGTTTGAATGGTAATCAATGCTAATTTTTGTCTGTTTGTCAAATTGCATATATTGATATTGCAGTATGCAGGAGTGAATTAAGATAAATGATAATAAGACTATAATTGAAATAATTATGATGATGAAATAAGGAGTTCTCATTGTATCTTTTATAGAAAAGGTAACTCCTAATATGGTTAGCGATAGTAATCCCCAAAGTGTTATTTTTAACCACGTTTTGGGTATGCTGATTGTGAGTGTTTTGTTTTTCATGATGATGATTCTTACTCTTTCGATTTTCTGTATTTATTCTAACATAGAAATTTATCACTCTTTTATAATTTTAAATTCTTTCTTCATGTCTTCCATCTGAACAGAGAGGATATACATTCCAGAAGATAATGGAGATAAGTCTAATGTGTAATCATTGTCAGATGCGGATTTGCGTATAAGGATCGTTCCATTCATCCCAATTAAAGTAATAGTTTTGGGGAGATTAGCGTTTGTTCCTATTATTTTTATTTGTAATTGTCCTTTGGTCGGGTTAGGGTATACCCGTATTTCTTTTTCTCCAATGAATTCATTTTCGAAAATTTCTTCATCTTGTGACTCAGAAAGGCTACGGGTTTGGGACAGAGTTATAACTTTTTTGTTTGTACGGTTACCATTTGCGTCATATTTCATGACAATGGCTTGATTGCTTTGTGCATAAGAACTGGCACAAGCAATTAGCAAGAATAAAAAGTAGATAATAAATTTCATATGGATGTGCATTAGGATTAATTTTTCTTTCTTAGTATGCTAATAAAATTCTTTTTTCTAATCAATTCGTACTTCTTTGATATATATTTATTTAGATCTTTGCAGAAAAGAGATGTAATTACTATAGGAGATTCACACTGCTTTATGTGAATTTCATAATAGTCATACTTGATATGGTTACGGAAATATTTAAAGGATATAATATCTTCCTGGGTGAATTCTATTTTTCGGTTTTCTGTGCAATATGTAAATTTGTTAGAATCTTTATGTATAATGAGTGAATCTTTTTTGTTTATACTGTATTCTTTGATGATTGTTACAAGACTTATAATGAATATTGAGTTCAATAATATATAGGAAGCAATTACCATTCTATAATCAGTGTACTTGTGTGCGGTGTAAGCTATTATTATATTGGTTGTGAGTATGGCTGCTATATTTCTAAATATCATTTTTCTATAATACTTTTTATCTGCATTGAAAACAATATCGGAGGCATTGGGCTTTCTTGTGCTTAATTGCTTATTATCTATGTTCTCCCTATGTACTTGAGTATATTCCTTCCTAATTTTTTTATGAATAAGCATATTAGTTTTGAAATCTGTATTATATACTAAGTTTAGATGTTTTTCTAACTTCTTGCATAACATGCTTGTAAATATTATCGGGCATTTTTCCCCCTTTAAGTACAGCTCATAATAATATTTGTATGTTATTAATGTCTCGCATTTTGTCACTGTCAAGTTAACTATGTCATTTTCCGAAAAATTAATTATCTGCTCAGGTTTTATGTATGTTATTCTGCAATTTACTTTGTCTATTATTAGTTGACAGTTTTTATGTAGGTTATAATATTGCAGAAGAATTCTCAAGTTTGTAATTCTCCAGTAATACGTAACAAAACAAAGTAAAGCAAAGAGGATATAATTAACAATGTTGTGTTCTTGCATACGATAGATGATAAACCAACATAAAGTGATAGTAATTCCTAGTAAAAATAATATTTTGCAATAAAGTTGGATTTGAAAAATCCATCTTTTGGGTTTGAATGTAATGTAATCTTTACTCATACTTTTATTTTTTTAGTTTAGAACTTAGAATATTGGCACAGCTTTTATTGTTAGAAGGGAAAATTTATGTATAAAAGCGTTCCATTAGCATTTACTTGCTGATCTATTTCTTTGATAGTTTCTTCATAGTATGGAACTATTTGTGGAAGTCCTGTTCTTTCTATATATACATATTGTGTATATGCTGCCTTAATTCCCATATACGCTATAGCATATTGAGGAGCAAGGAAAAGAAGAGCAACATTTATAGCTGTATTAAAGATCAATTCTCTATTGGAAATATTCCCATTGCTATAATCTATTATATCATATGCAAAATCTGCTGCAACAAAACTAAATGCAAATGGTTTTAAGCCTTGAGCATATGAACGATATCGGGGAGGAAGAGATTTTTTCCATCCATATACAGCTTGTGTTGTTTGGGATATAAACAGATATTCGTTTGTTTTATACATGCTTTGAAAATCGTCTTTTGCAATATCAAGTGCTTTATCGACTTCTTTACCTGCCTGTTGCAACGCCTCATTAGCTCTGTCTTTAAATGGTGCCATGTGTGCCTGCCCATTTTGTACATAACCAATGGAGTAATCTCTTCCATTATATCCAGCCGCAAAAACAAAGTCATTGTTCCAGCCTGCACCTGCATATACACCGGAGTTTTCTCCTCCTGCAGAAAAGCCTACTACATAGTTCATTTTTGAATAATCCCATTTGAAAGGGTTGGCTTCTCCATGATTAGATTTCTTCCCATCATGATATATCTTTCCTAACATTATAAAGACTCCGCCAATCCAAGCTATTGGATTATTACCATCAGGGTCAGTGTACATAAGCGGATTGTTATGGCAATATGCATATCTGTTTAATCCGGATTGGGAATACATATTCGGTAGTAAATTATCAGGGCTTAATACACGTGCCAGCATAGGGTCGTATACACGTCCATTCATGTTGATTAAACCTGTGGATGAAATATGCTCATGCATTGTATAGCCTCGTTCCAAATATGTTGGCGTGGGTACATTAGAATAGCTCCAGTTGGTGGGGTTACGCCGTTTGCCCCATGCGTCATAAGCATATTGCTCGCGTATAGTTCCGCTTTCATCCATCAGTGCTGTTATACTTTGCTGGTGATCCTTGCATAGATAGTACATATTCTTTGTACCATTGGTCGTAATCAATACAGCTGTTATACCGGAGGGGGTAGAGATATAGTGACGTTCAGTTATCACTCCATTTACTGTTTCCTTCTCATAATCACCACTGTATACCTTTTCAGAAGTCACAGTCGTTCCATTGTAACTTTTCATAGAACGGCGTTGGTCATCGGCACCATAGGTGAATGTGATACGTCGTGTTCCTTGGCTGATAGATGATATTTTATTGAACATGGTATAAGTTATATCTTCTACAGGCAAAGATAGGTTATTTACGGTGATTCGGATAGAATCTACTGCATGTTTTTTACTCCCTTTGTAATAATAGTTACCAATGTCACTTTTTTGGGTAATATTGCCACCGTCATAACCCAATGTATATTTAGTACTACTACCTACTTGATAACTGGTTAATCTGTTTGTCAAGTCATACGTAAAGTTCTCCGTCAATTTTTTAATGGAGTCTTTACGTGACAGCATGTTACCTGTATTATCGTCATATGTATATAACAGTGCTTGTGTGTTATTACTGGTACGAATATTGGAAGGGCGGCCATAATTATCATGAACAAGAGTCGTTCTCCGTCCATTACCATGCAGGTAAGAAGTTGCTTGTCCGGTTGCATTGACTTTTTCCAGTTTCCAGATTGATTTGTTAGTATCATTACGGACAATTTCTTTGAGAATTCCATTATTGGTATCATATATGTATTTGATACTGAATCCGGATGGGTAAGTCATTGTCAGCTTTTGCCCTGTGGTGGCGCTATAGGTGAACGCGGTTGTATATGATTTCCCTAATATATTCTCGGTCAGACTTAGTACCTGCCCCTTGTCGTTGTAGGTGTATGTACTGTTACCATTAGGGTGTACTATGTTTATAAGTTGCCCTTTGGTATTGTATGTGTATGTGGTGACTTCTGCTTTTCGTGTACGTTTGATGACTCTTCCTAGGTTATCGTATGCTAAAAGTGTTGTATTCCCTTGGGGATCAATCTGCGAAGTCAACTCATTGAAACCGTTATAAACGTAATTCATACTACCCGCGTTACTGTCCGTCATACCTGTTCTTCTACCAAAATCATCATAAGTGAATGATATAGTACTGTTATCGGTGCTAATTTTGCTTATAAGTCCTGCTGATTTTGCTGTTGAATACGCGTATGAGATACTTTTATTTTCCTGATCGGTAACTTTTGTGACATCTCCCAAAGAATTTATTTCTTGTGTGACACTTTGTCCGGCAGAAGTCGTTTGCATTACCTTATTTTTATTATAGCTATAGGTGATGCTTGCCATACCTTGTGTACGGGACAAAGGGCGTCCATAGTCGTCATATTTAATAATAATATTATTCCTGTCAGAACTACTATAATAGGGGCTGCTTTGGCTTTCAAACTGTCCTTTTGCAGTGTAATTGTAATCTACTTTAGAAATTCCACTGAATGTTTCTGTTGCCGTTTGCAGCTTTCTTCCTAAGGCATCATAGAATTCTATTATCCAAGGAGTGTTAGGGCGTTGTTTTTTTATGAAACTAATGGCATTGCTTGGAGCAGTAATGCCTGCTGAAGAAGCCCATCCGGTGGTAATAGTTTGTTTTATATTGAATGGATCTGTTATGGATGATATACGTCCAAAAGCATCATAAGTGTAACTTACTGATTGGTTTGTAGCATTATTGGTTTCCTTCAATAGATAACCATACACCTCGTCATAACTTCTTGTTATTCTTACTCCGGAGCTTAGAATGGAAGTAATGAAGCGTTTCTGAGGATCGTATGTATATTCAATGGTTTGTTGCGTGCCATTCTTATCTGTATTAGTCACTTTTTTTAAAAGGCCATTGTTATATGTATAAGTTGTGGTTAATTGGGTAGAGGTATTTGCAAGGTATTTTTCTTCTATGATGTTTCCCACTGTATCATATTTAAAATCTTTTCTGCGTTTTGAAAGACTTTGGTTTGCTGCTGTGACAGTTGTACTGATACTTGCTATCCTGTCAGGTTTTCCGGTAGCACCGGTTGTGTATTGGAAGCTTATGGTAGTAGTTTTGTCTGTGGTTGCACCGGTAGAGTTAATGACTTTATGCTGTGTCAGCATACCCCAACCGTCATAACTATAAGTATTCTTTATAGAGTAATTTCTGAGGTTGTCTGTTGTGCTTTCACTTGCTAACCGATTGACATAGCATAAACCAGATTGTACAGGTATGAATACGATGCCTGACTGTCCATAGTTATATGATGTAGTATTATCAATTGTAGTGCCACTCTTAATAATTCTCCTTTTGGTCAAATGTAAATTTCCATAATTGTCGGCGGTATATGTGTCTTGTGTGAAAATGTCATTATTAAAAGACGTCATTTCTTCGAATCCTAATAATCCTTTTCCTTGTGTATGCAATTTCATGTTTTTATATTGGAAAGTGGTTTCTTGAAAACCACCTTTACCATTTGTGGAAGACATAGTACTAACAACTTTTATGGGTGCAATAAAATTTCGTATAGTGGTACTTGCTGTATTGGTGTAAGCGGGTAGTGTACATTTATAACCACTAAATTTGGTCAATAGTTTATACGTAAACTTATCTGTCTGTTTCAAACCATTGTTTGTAATTTGCATAACTTGTTTGTCGAAATAGTTCGATGTACTTATATATTTTCCTGATCCGTCACTTATTTGAGCGACAATCTGCTCTGTAGACGTTCCGAGTAAATCAGCAATGACGGAGATGCTCTCTGCATTGGCGAATTCTTTTATTCTTATACCGGACTCGTTACGTATACTGATCCAGTGGGAGGCATTTTGAGCGGATTGTGGAATGGTTGCACCTGGTTTAGGATTGAATATGCTGACTTCGTTTATGGCTTCACCTTCTACTCCCCAAGGATTGTTAGGCATATATTGTGTGAAAATTCCTCCTTGTGGCTTGTTTACGTAGCACAATTGGACAATTTGCAGATTATTGTTGCCATATAGGTCGACTAAAACAAAGTCATATGTACATGCATGTTTTGTTCCTTCTCGGCCTATTCTATAATCATAATGTGCAAAAGTTCTTAGATTTTTAGTCTCTTCGGCTTCAAATCCACCGTTTTTGGAAAAATATCTCTTATATTGAGTTCCTGATATTTTGTCTAAGAAATCGGTTCTGCCGTCATTATTAAAATCGGCGGTATACAGATTGGTTCTGCTCATGGGAAATGGAGCTGAGGTATAAGGGGATTGTCCGTTAGCTCCCATTATATGATAGGCTATATACATTTTTCCCGATATGTAAAATGCTATGTCAGTTTCTCCATCTCCATTGAAATCTCCTATATACCAGTCCGGATTATTAGAACTTGGCAAGGCTGCAGAACGGCCTGTTATAACATTGTTTGCTAATGCATGGCATTTAAAATATAAGGTGCTTCCAGAACGAGTAATGTAACCAAACTCATTAGTTCCGTCTCCATTGAAATCACCGGCAATAATTTTTGTTTCTTTGCTGTTACTTATAGCATCGGAAATGGAAATTGTCTTTTTGAGCACGAATCCTGAGCCAGTTGAAACATATACTTGACACTGATTTCCGACTACTAATAATAAGTCATCTCTGCCATCTCCATTAACATCCGCTACAGTCGAATTTTTGAAATTGGCATTGGTTGGTAAATTTGTTACGCTAAAGTAAGCTGTACTAATTGAACTAACTTTAAATGTTGAAGTGTTCCCAACTCTGAATAATGCTTGCTTGTAGCCTTTTCCCATAAAGTCACCAATAAATAGTGCAGCGTTTCCTTCCAATGGTTTTCCTGAGAATGAATTGAGGGAAACACTATTATTATTGTCCCATGTTATATTTATGGAGGAGGCGGTTCTACCTTCATCGAGAGATTCTTTAATTTCTGACAACTTACCGCTACCGCCATTGTATATAAAAGAATATTCCTTTATTTTGGTATCACCATATCTGACCTCTATTGATGCAAGCTTATCACTACGTCGTACTTTTCTGCCAGCATAATAGGTGTAGCTATTACTGTTATTTTTATTGTATGAAAAGATGATGTTATAAGGCGTAACAGGGGTTATTGAGGCATTAGAATTTTTGGTATAACTTATTTTTATTAATGCATCTAACTCCCCAACATTGTGCCAATAATAGAATTTTATATAGTTTCCGTTTTTGTCTTCAATTATCCTTATATTCCATATGTCAGGGCTTTGTTGATGTTTTACTCCGTAGGTGATTTTTGTACCATCCTTAGTCTGTAGTGTAAATGTTTCATCTTCTTTATTGTATGTGATAATAGAATATGGATCATTCTCTAAACGATAAGTATTATCTTTTAATAAAGCTAGCCTTATCCCGTCCAAAGCTAGTCCATCTTCATTGGGTAAAAAAGTAACGTCTTGACACTTCTTATCGAAATATTTAGTTTTATTGGTTTTTGTAATACAAGATAAACCGGTTATTCCCCATTTAGGACCTAATATACCTTCACGTGTCATACTATTATAGGTAATTGCTAATTGAGGGGTCATTCCTGCTAATCCTTCAGGAAAGATTAAGGGTATGTTGTGTATAGCAGCTCCGGAAGAGCTTACTTGGCTTACTCCGTACATTGTGGAACCATAATTTACATTGGCAGGTGCTGAAGGCTCTGTTGAGTAATCTGTCCAATTTTGAAATTCCTGGAGAGGAAATTCCGGGTTTAAGCTGAGTGGAGTTGCTTGGCTGACAGTGTAGTCTGATGAGTTATAAAAAATATCTTCGTTCCAGGGTTTTCGAATCCTTGTTCTTTGAATAGATTTATAAGGACTGTTTCTTGATCCCTCTCCATTGGTGGCATCGTGATCCCATCTGTAGTAGGGGGCTCTATTCATAGGAGAACCGGCATAAATGTCTCTGATTTTTTGTTTATTGTCCAGAATGGTTACGGATTCCCCTACATTACTTAGTATCATATTGGTATGATAAAAAATTCGTCCATTAGGCAAATTGCCAAATACAGTCTTTAGGGGATCGGCAGCATTTCTTGGTTTGGCGTTAAAGGATAATAGAATTAATTCTTTAGGAGCGATAATGGTACCTTCCGGGAATTTATACTGTTCCTCCCAACGATTTGTACCATATACTCTCCAGTTTGAAATATTGACAGACTCTAAAGTCGGATTGTATAGTTCAATATATTCTCCTCCTTCATGACAAACATTCCTTTCTGAATCTTTTCCTGTCATCCACTCATTAAGTGGAGAGTCATAAAATATTTCAGAAATGATTAAAGTGCCATTCTGCGCATAGTTAGATATGCAATATAGGCAGAAAATTATAAATATAATTCCTGTATTAAAAGCTTGTCGTTTCATATCGTTATATATTGAGTGCTTGTCTTTTCTTTAAAAAACGATCATTAGGATTAATTTCATTTATCCACATAAGAGTTTGGGTAAGTCCTTCTCGGTCTAAATTTTCAGATTGCATTTTTGCTAAAGCATACAAAACCTTTAAATGTTCTCCCGGATGTTTTTGAGTGATAGGAATAGTACTGACTTGATGTGTATTCCAATCCAGATTCAGAGAGTATAAATAAGGAAATGCGGTATCCTGCTTTGTTTCAAAATCCTTATTTTTTCCAGCAATATAGTGCATCATGCTTATGGCATCTGCATATTTTCCTTGCAATACATAATTTTGGGCATATAGTATCATTAAGGATAAAGCAGCGTTATTGGTACCTAATAAGTCTAATCCTTTACGTAGTACTATTTCACTTCTTTCTAATGAACCTATTGATTGATAGCATTTTGCTTGTCCACCATAAACAGAGGCTATACGTTGTGCACTATAGACGAACATATTCTGTTCTGCTTGTAAGTAGTATTTAAGTGCATTTTGAGAATTAGAGTCACATTTATAATGCAAAGCACCTTTTCCTATGAGACTCCAGAAATCTTGTTTTTGTGCAGTGAATTTATCGTAAATGGCTAAGATGTAGGTTCTGAATGTTTGTAACTTAATTCTCTTTTTCAGTAAACCAATAAAATGGGTGGTTCTGCTTCTTTCTGCTAGGAGAAGTGAGGAAATAGCAAAAAGTCCTGTTAAATCTCGTTCATTCAGCAGGCCTTTTATTATTCTTTCTCCCTCCCGTCGTTTCATCCGTGCTATATTTTCTTCCCGCACTTTCTTTTCTATACTTGTGTATAGATTACGCCGTTTTTTGTTTGCTATTCTATACGTAAAGGCTGCATAGTCCAACTTTGAGCGTGGATTGTTTTTGAGAGTATTTATAGGGTTAGGCGTGTATTCCGCTAAAAAAGAATGTGCCGTATTGAGTATTTCATCAGAAATAACAATTAGTTCACTTTGACTTTTTTGTAGCTGATAATTTTTTCTATTGTATGCAGTAATGATATGATTTAAGCCAGTACGTAAGTTTACGTTTTGGGGCGTTTGTGCGATGACTTTATTGTAAATGGAAATAGCTTCTTCGAATAGGTTTGTACTTTGATATTCATCTCGATATAATTGTTCGTGCTTGCTGTTTCCTGTTGCGAGAGATACTAAAGCTCGGGCATACCGAACTGCAAAATCTGTATTTTCCGGGTTAATATTATATCCGTTCTTATATAATTTGACTATTTCTAATGTATTTTGATTAGCTCCATATACTTTTTTTAGTCCATCGTAGCATGTGATGTCTTTGGGGGCGATCTCTATTAATTGGTGATAGATTTGAGCTGATTTTGTAAAATCGTGTTTATAAAAAGCTGTTTTTGCTTCTTTCTTTAGCTGATTTATATCTATAGCGGAAATTTTTGAGCTATTGCTCTTATTTTCTTTTGCTAGTAGTTGTAAAGGATCAAATAGACAAATGATTCCGCTTGTGAATAGCTGTTTTAGAAATATGCGTTTTGTAGTATTAGTTTCCATAAAAGAGAGGGGAGTAGAAAAAAGATTCCATCAAGATTTGCACTTGAAACTAATCCTTCCAAATTTTGAAGACTGTTTTACTAATTAAACTATGGAATCTTTTTATATTAATTTGAGTGATTATTCTATTCTAAATTCTCCGTAGAGATCAATTCCCTTTGGTATAAATAAAGAATACAAACCTGCAACTTTGTCTGGCAATGATAAGTATTCTGTTGAAAATGGTTCAAGTATCTGTGTTGTAGTTTCTATAAGTTCTCCGTCTTTGTGTATAGAAATAGACACTTGATTTATTGTGCATTGTGCCTGTATACCAATGTATGTATTATCTATTATAGATACAGATATAGGTATTTCATCAATAGTGTGGGATTTAGGTTTAACTCCTTGGTACTTGCCTTTTAAAATGATAACTCTCTCAGATATATTTGCATTAATTGTTGTGCAAAACATAAATGCAAATACATAAAAGAGTAAATTTAGTATTAGATAGCGGTTTTTCATATTATAGCTCATTTATAATCGTGCTGCAAATTTCACGATAATAAATGTGCCGTAAAAGAACTCTATATAGACATGTATATGATTGGTATATAACTGATTATTGTGAACTGATGTCACGTTATGCTTTCTATCACTGTACCCCTATAGACATTCTTTCTCTGTATTTCCCTCCTCCTTCTCTTTTGTCTTTACATAATACATCTGATTTCCTCTTCCCATCCTCCGTATTATCCCTTTCTCCTCAAAACTCTTTAAGTCTTCCGTCGCCTTCCACTTCAGCCGTCCGGTTAAATCCGTATAAACCGACCGTGTGATAAAGCTATTTTGTTCCAGGTGCTTCATCAGCCGTCTTTCCAACTCTTCCATATTCAGTTGGCTGGAATTGCGGAAAGTACGTTCAGGCACACGCTCCAAGTCGCCGGCCGACTTCATTCTGAACTGTTTGGAAGGCCGGAAATTGACTCCGTTGAAACGGATGGAAGTGGAGCGGATATCAGTTTTCCGGGCTACCATGCGTGACGCCTTGATTTTCCCGGCAAAGTAGCCGAATTCGCCGAGTTCCACACGGTAACCTTCACCGATGTAGCGTGCGGCTGTGTCCATAATGATGCCCAGGGCACCTTCCAGTTCGCCTACGGTGTATCCGGTTCCGTAGGCAGCCCTTTCCAGCAGTTTGCGTGCGGAGAGCGTGCCATTATATACTATACTCGGGTAGAGCGTTTCCTTTTCACCGTCCTTTGTGGTAAGGGCAGGTTTCTTCTTCAAGTCGTAGAATGCCATGAATCGTTTCTTTAGATATTCTTAATTAAAGAACTAACTTCAGGCGGTGCATAAATTAACTCCATGCAGTGCGATGATTAATTCCCCTTTATTAATAAAAGAAGTGGGTTGGTTGCAGCAAGCCTATCGGGTGTTTGTAATCAGCCAATGGGCTGTTTGTAACCAACTCATCGGTTGCTTACAAACAGCCCATTTCTTTTATGCGGTAAAGGTACTTAATTTATTAGGTGAAAGCAATTAAATCATGAATAGTTTGAAGTTAATCTTCAAACAGAAGTGTTTCAACTCTTTGGCAGGGCGTGTGATGAGGCAGAACGGATCGGAGATATACCAGTGTACAACTTCTGCACCGTCACGCTTGCCTGTGTTGGTGACAGGTACTTCTACTGTGAATTTTTCATTGCGCTTGATGTCGGCTTTTGAGAGAGCTTGATGTCACCGTAGCTGAAAGTGGTATAGCTCAAACCCGGACGTCCGTTGGCTAGTGCCAATACAATCGGTGTTCCGGCTTTCATTACTTTTTGAATATATATTTGGAAAATATACAATAAAGCTATACCTTTGCACCCAAATTCGGAACAATGATGAAACATTTATGTACATATAATCCTCTGAAACGTGCGCTGCAGAATGAAAATAACTGCTGCTGTAGCGTCGTGCATGTACATTGGTTCAGTGGTTTCATCTAAATACCTCTATAAATCTTTTTCTTTTCAGCCGGATATGCTGTCCGGTATACTGTTTTTCAATTACTAACTTTTTGTAATTGCGGTTTTTGTTGCATTCTTGCCAATCGGAGTAAAGCGTAAAAACTTCGCTGTGCGGCAAGCAAGTAAACTGCGTACTGACTAAACTGAAATAGATATGTTTAAAATACTTGGCCTGATGTTTCTGGGCATAATTATCGGTTACGGCTTGCGCCGCATTTCGTTTTTGCGCAAAGTGGAGGTGTCTATATCTTATACGGTGTTCCTGCTGCTGTTTGTGCTGGGTGTCACCATAGGTTCCAACAAGCTGATTGTAGATAATCTCTTTTCCTTTGGCTGGCAAGCGGTGCTGCTGGCACTGTCCGCTACGGTGGGCAGTATCTTGGCTTCATGGATTGTATTAAAGTTGTTTTTCACTTCTAAAAAGAAAAAGGTATGAAAGATAGTTTGATTGTATTGGGAGTTTTTGTGGGCGGATGCCTTTTGGGAGTCTTGGGATATTTCCCGGTAGAGCTGAAGACGGGTAATATGTCTATGTATATATTGTATGCGTTGATGTTCCAGATTGGTATCAGTATCGGTTCGAACAAGGAACTGAAGAGTATGATTTCCCAGCTTCGCCTGAAGTTTCTGTTGATACCGCTGGCTACTATCAGCGGGACGCTGGCTTTTTCCGCACTTGCCAGTCTGCTGCTCAGCCGCTGGAGTATCTTTGATTGTATGGCGGTGGGAAGCGGCTTTGCTTATTATTCCCTGTCATCTGTGCTGATCACGCAGTTCAAGGAAGCTTCAATCGGCCTTCAGCTGGCTACGGAACTGGGCACTATCGCTTTGCTGGCGAATATCTTCAGGGAGATGATGGCTTTGCTGGGTGCGCCATTGCTTGCGCGGTATTTCGGGCGGTTGGCGCCTATCTCGGCGGCAGGCGTCAATTCGATGGATGTGATATTGCCTGTGATAACCCGCTATTCGGGGAAAGACATGGTTCCCGTAGCCATATTTCATGGCTTGCTCATTGATATGAGTGTACCGTTTTTCGTTTCTATGTTTTGCAGGCTATGACGGCTGGTCCGTTTTTCCTACGCTTATTTCGTTCTCTGCGCCGGACTCTATACCGGGTTCTACGCCATCCTCTATGCTGTCCTCATCACCGGGCTCTTCATCAGGCGTTTCTTCTTCGTCTGCAAACGGGTCCGGTCGTTGAGGCCCATATCCCATGAATGCCAGTGAGCAGATTGTGCCGGCTATGGCGCCGCTAAGGTGTCCTTCCCAAGAGGTGGTTTCTTTGGCGAAGAACGGGAACATATTCCAGACGAGTCCTCCATAGAGAAAAGTTACTAATAAGGATATAGCAATCAGCGGTACGTGCTTTCGCAAGATGCCACTGAAAAACAGGAAGAAGGCGAGTCCGTAAATGATTCCGCTGGCCCCGATGTGCCATCCGGGTTTACCTATAAGAAAGGTGAAAGCTCCGCAGCCTATCCAGATAGCAAAGAAGATGTAGGAAGCTATGTGCCGGTAGAAGTAGAACAGACACCACGACAGGAAGAACAGCGGCAATGTGTTTGCCAATAAATGCCTCCAGCTGCCATGCACCAGCGGATGGGCAAAAATACCGAATACTCCTCTCTGCTCCATAGGATACACGCCCAACCTCCTGAAATCCCAATCCATGCCCACTTCGAGGAACTTCAGTAAGTAAAGAATAAAAAGGAGGAATAACGGTATAACCGCGGCCAGGGCTATCCGGCGTATATCATGCTTCATATTTTAGTACGGGCTTCTTTAATTATTGTGCAATGCTACAAATAATTTAAGTAAAAATGAAAATAAATGAACTTTTTATTTTGCGTATTGTCTTTAATTTGTATTTTTGGGCATCACTACCATACTTAGAGGCATTCTGCCGCAGGTATGGAGTATGATACCTGAACAATTAACCTTTAAATAATGCACAACTATGAGTTATTTACGATTTGACAAGACTCTGATGATCAATCTGGAAGAATCTTTACCAAGGGAGATACTCCGGACAAATAAGTCAGGTGCCTATCATTGTACAACGATTGTAGATTGTAACACACGCAAATATCACGGACTGTTGGTGATCCCTGTCCCCAATCTCGACGATGAGAACCATGTGCTGCTATCTTCTTTGGATGAAACGGTAATTCAGCACGGTGCGGAGTTTAATCTGGGCTTGCATAAGTATCAGGGAGATCACTTCAGTCCCAATGGACATAAGTATATCCGTGAATTCGATTGCGAACATATCCCGGCGACGACTTACCGTGTAGGAGGTGTTATCCTCCGTAAAGAAAAGATTTTTGTACATCACGAAAATAGGATTCTGATTCGTTACACCTTGGTGGATGCCCACTCGGCTACCACGTTGCGTTTCCGCCCTTTCCTGGCGTTCCGCAGCGTACGCGAATATACGCACGAAAATCAGCAGGCTAACCGCGACTACCAATTGGTGGAGAATGGTATAAAGACCTGTATGTATCCCGGCTATCCCGAACTCTTCATGCAACTGAACAAGAAGAATGAGTTCCACTATCAGCCGGATTGGTATCGTGGTATCGAGTATCCCAAAGAACAAGAGCGTGGATACGACTTCAATGAAGACCTGTATGTTCCAGGCTATTTCGAGGTGGATATAAAGAAAGGGGAGAGCATTGTCTTCTCCGCCGGTATCTCCGAAGTATCTCCGCGCAAGTTGAAACAGACTTTTGAAGCGGAAGTGGAAGACCGCACGCCGCGCGACAGTTTCTATCACTGTCTGGTGAACTCAGCGCATCAGTTCCATAACAAGCAGGGCGACAATCACTATGTATTGGCGGGATATCCCTGGTTCAAGTGTCGTGCCCGTGACTTATTTGTCTCCTTGCCCGGTCTGACACTGGCTGTAGATGAGCAAGACGAGTTTGAAGACGTCATGCTGACGGCCGAAAAGGCCATCCGTGAGTTTATCAGCGGAGAACCTGCCACCTATAAGATATATGAAATGGATGACCCGGACGTCCTGTTATGGGCAATCTGGGCTTTGCAACAATACGCCAAGGAAACTTCGCGTGAACAGTGCCGCCAGAAGTATGGCAAATTGCTGGAAGATATCATGGACTACATCCGTAGCCGCAAGCATGACAATCTCTTCCTGCATGAAAATGGCTTGCTTTATGCCAATGGAACGGAGAAAGCCGTAACCTGGATGAACTCTACAGCTAACGGACGCCCCGTCACTCCGCGTACGGGATATATTGTAGAGGTAAACTCTTTATGGTATAACGCACTTCGTTTTATTGCTGATTTGGTTCGTGAGGGTGGCAATGTCCATCTGGCAGACGAACTGGACGCACAGGCCGAAGTGACCGGAAAGTCCTTTGTAGAGGTTTTCCGTAATGAGTGCGGTTATCTGTTCGACTATGTGGATGGATATATGATGGACTGGAGCGTCCGCCCCAATATGATATTTACCGTTGCTTTCGATTATTCCCCGTTGGATCGGGCACAGAAGAAACAGGTGCTTGATATCGTGACGAAAGAGTTGCTTACACCGAAAGGTCTGCGTACTCTCAGTCCGAAGAGCGGAGGATATAATCCGAATTATGTCGGTCCTCAGACTCAGCGAGATTATGCTTATCACCAGGGTACGGCCTGGCCGTGGCTCATGGGCTTCTACATGGAGGCATACCTGCGCATCTATAAGATGAGTGGTGTGTCATTCGTAGAACGCTACCTGATAGGCTTTGAAGATGAGATGACGAGTCATTGTATTGGTTCGCTGCCCGAACTCTTTGATGGTAATCCGCCGTTCAAAGGTCGTGGTGCAGTCTCCTTTGCCATGAATGTGGCGGAGATACTGCGCATCTTGAAGTTGTTGTCTAAGTATAATTTATAAGAGGAGGAACGAAAATGAAAGTTTTAATGTTTGGATGGGAGTTCCCCCCGCATATCCTAGGTGGCTTGGGAACTGCCAGCTACGGTCTGACGAAAGGAATGTCCCAACAACAGGACATGGAGATTACTTTCTGTATTCCGAAGCCGTGGGGCGATGAGGACCAGAGTTTTTTGCGTATCATAGGTATGAATAGCACTCCGGTAGTGTGGCGTGATGTAAATTGGGATTATGTTAAGGGACGCGTAGGGTCTTATATGGACCCGCAGCTTTATTATGATTTGCGTGATCATATTTATGCTGATTTCAATTATCTGAATACCAATGATCTCGGATGTATTGAGTTTTCCGGACGTTATCCGGACAATCTGCACGAAGAGATAAACAACTATTCCATCGTAGCGGGTGTCATAGCCCGTCAGCAGGAATTTGAAATCATTCATTCACACGACTGGCTGACGTACCCTGCGGGTATCCATGCAAAGCAGGTATCGGGCAAACCGTTGGTAATCCATGTACATGCCACTGACTTCGACCGTAGCCGTGGCAATGTGAATCCTACTGTTTATGCCATTGAGAAAAATGGTATGGATCATGCCGACCATATCATGTGTGTGAGTGAGCTGACTCGCCAGACGGTTATTAATAAGTATTTCCAGGATCCTCGTAAAGTATCTACCGTGCATAACGCTGTTTCTCCGCTTCCGCAAGAGATACAGGACATCGTGCCGCAGAAGAAGCCGAATGAAAAAGTCGTGACTTTCCTGGGACGTATCACAATGCAGAAAGGACCCGAATATTTTGTGGAGGCTGCCGCCATGGTATTGCACCGTACACGTAATATTCGCTTTGTGATGGCCGGTAGTGGTGATATGATGAATCAGATGATCCGTCTGGTGGCTGAACGTGGCATTGCCGACCGTTTCCACTTCCCCGGCTTTATGAAGGGTAACCAGGTGTACGAGATGTTGAAAGCAAGTGATGTGTATATCATGCCGTCCGTTTCGGAACCTTTCGGTATATCTCCGTTGGAAGCCATGCAGTGCAGTGTGCCTACTATCATTTCCAAGCAGTCCGGTTGTGCCGAAATTTTGGATAAGTGCATCAAAACCGACTATTGGGACATCCACGCTATGGCAGATGCTATCTATGCCATATGTACTTACCCTGCGCTCTACGAATATCTGCGCGATGAGGGAAAGAAAGAAGTGGACGGCATTAAGTGGGAAGATGTCGGCCTGAAGGTGCGCCGCATCTACGATGAGGTTATTAAACAATATAATAGATAATAATTAAACAATATAGATATGAGAACCATCTGTCTTTATTTTGAGATTCATCAAATCATTCACCTGAAACGTTACCGTTTCTTTGATATAGGTACTAATCATTATTACTATGATGATTATGCCAACGAGTTCAGCATTAACGAAGTGGCTGAGCGTTCCTATATTCCTGCGTTGAGTGCGCTCATTGAAATGGCTAAGAACTCCGGTGGCGCGTTCAAAGTGGCTTTATCCGTTTCCGGTGTGGCTTTGGAACAATTGGAGATTCATGCGCCGGCTGTCATTGATTTGTTGCACCAGTTGAATGATACCGGTTGCTGTGAGTTCCTGGCTGAACCTTATTCGCATGGTCTTTCTTCTTTGGCAAATGAAGATTGCTTCAAGGAAGAAGTGAAACGCCAGAGTGCCAAGATGAAGCAAATGTTCGGTAAGGCGCCGAAAGTGTTCCGTAATTCCAGCTTGATTTATTCCGATGAAATTGGTGGATTGGTTGCAAGTATGGGCTTTAAAGGTATGCTGACTGAAGGTGCTAAGCACGTGCTGGGGTGGAAGAGCCCGCACTATGTATACCATTGCAGTCATAACCCGAATCTGAAACTGTTGTTACGTGATTTTAAACTGTCGGATGATATCAGTTTACGTTTCTCTAATTCGGAATGGAATGAATATCCGTTGTTTGCCGATAAGTATATTGGCTGGATCGACGCTCTGCCGCAGGAAGAACAGGTCATCAATATTTTCATGGAATTAAGTGCGCTGGGCATGGCTCAACCGCTTTCTTCTAATATCCTGGAATTCCTGAAAGCTCTGCCTGCTTGTGCCAAAGAAAAAGGCATCGCATTCTCTACGCCGACTGAGGTTATCACCAAATTGAAGTCTGTGTCTCAGCTGGATGTTCCTTATCCGATGTCCTGGGTAGACGAGGAGAGAGATACCAGTTGCTGGTTGGGTAACAGTATGCAGCGCGAAGCCTTCAATAAACTGTATAGCATTGCTGAACGTATTCATCTCTCCGATGACCGTCGTATCAAGCAAGACTGGGATTATTTGCAGGCAAGCAACAACTTCCGTTTCATGACGACGAAGAACAGTGGTGTAGGCTTGAATCGGGGGATATATGAGTCTCCTTATGATGCGTTCACCAATTATATGAATGTTTTGGGCGACTTTATCAAACGTGTAGAGTCTCTTTATCCGATGGATATAGACAATGAAGAATTGAATGCTTTGTTGACGACTATCAAGAATCAGGGTGATGAGATTGATGAATTGCACAATGAAGTGGAAAAGTTGCAGGCAAAGCTGGAAAAAGAGAAATCTGAGAAGCCGGCAAAGGTCAAAGAAGCGGCTGCAAAAGCTAAAGCTCCTGCTGCAAAGAAACCTGCTGCAAAGAAAACGACCAAGAAGGAAGCTGCCAAGTAGCTTCTCCTGGAAAGTAATATCACAATAAAAAAGCCTTCCGTTCAGTTGAGCGGAAGGCTTTTTTGTACCTTTACTTTTTATTGAGAAAGAGCTTATTTATTGAATGTGGTATAAGTCACTTCCAATTGTAGCGGATTCTTCACCTTTCCACCCTCTTCAGCCGGACCACCTTTCAATTTTGCATATCCCGGTTGCAGATCATTCTGGATACCTGTCATGGTTTTCTGACCAGTGCTGCTGCTCTGATCGTAAGTGATTGAAACAGGGATCAGGTATACCGTGCGCCAGTCTTTTTCCCATTCTTCTTCGTTCCATGTAGCTGTAGGATCAGCATCAGCTTCTTCTTTCGCCTTTTTCTTGGCAGCATCCTTTTCTTTAATGCAAGTAGTTACCAAACGGGCTATGTTGCTGAATGTGTACTGATTGGTTGCTACGCTATTATGCTCAACGGTAAATGACGTAAGATTGTCCGGCAGCTTATTCTCTTCAAAGAAGCTCTTGAATTCCATTTTACGTAATAGTAATACATACCGGGGAGCACTCATGCTGAATTCATTATCACTTTTTTCATTGTAATTGGTGAAAGTCAGTTTCACGGCATTGAGCGTATCACCGGCCAGTTCCTTGTAAATATCATCGTAGGGCAAAACCGCTTCTGTGAAGATTCCGGCAGGGGATTTGATATAAGTCCACTCGTTTTCGTTTTTGACGATATCTTCAACTTTCTTTGAATTCTCAAATCGGTTAGCCTGAATAACCTCCTTGGTAGAAGCAAATTCTGTCATCCATGTTTGAGCAATGGAATCTTCGCCGACGTGCCCTTCTTGTTTACGTTTATAAGGAATATTTGTAGTATCATTCAATACATAGAATTCGTATTGCATCTGAAGGTCTACACGGTCTATATAAAGTATGGTTCCGTCACCATAATCACTCTTGAGGTAAATACCTCTAAATACATTCTCTATAAATGTCTCGGAATTAGCGAAGTCGGAGGCAGGTCGGTTATACCACTCAATTCCATACTTTTCCTTGTCGAGTGTGAAATCTATATGGGGATAGTAGGTCAGATCACCGTTGCTGTCCGTTGCATATCTTTCTTCATCGGTTACACTTGTATCGTAAGCGGTGTAAGCCCTCCGACCTAATAAATCAGTCGGCTTATAATACTTTGCCGGGTCAATATTAGTGTAGCGGTTACGATCCAGTTTCTCAGATAGTTCGTATGCGCTCATGCGACAAGCATTTAAGGAGTCTCCAAACCAAGAAGAATAGTAGACACGCAAGCGTACTCCTGTTATTCTGTTCTTTGTTAATCTTCCTGTCTTCTTTTCAAAATCGTATTCTTCCGGGAATTTGAAACCATCTCTACAGTTTAACTCCGTCAGGAAGCTGGCTTCATAAGAACCGAACTTGGAATCCGTGAAACGTCCTACATAACCTGTACTGGTCTTGGCAAATACCGAATCGGCAAATACCGATCTTGTCACCACATTGAACGTTGTCGTATGCGCGGAAATACCATCAGAACCGGGTAACATCCCTATTCCTAATGTACCGGTATTATCATCGCAACCAAAGAAAGTAAGAGTTGCCGTCAAAAGCAGAGCTCCTAAATACTTAACTTTCATAGTTTTCTTTGTTATCTTATTTATTTTTGTTCAGTTTCCCACACTTTGTCGTAGAACTCATTGCAAGCATTGGCAAAAGTTTCGGGAGTTTGAAATTCCAGTATCGGTTTTCCGGATTGACGGGCATATTCCAGCACCTCTTCGTTGACGTTTTCACTTTGTTGGATAACGCCGTCCGAGTAATCAATAGCCAGTTTACACAATGTGGCATAATCCACCGGAGTCTTCAGGTTGGCTACATCTTTCTTTGCAACACCTTTCAATATCAATCTGTTCACAAAGTCAGCATTGAATGATTCTTTGAAGTCATCTTCGAAGACAGAGAATACCACTTTGGCATCACGGAATGAAGGCTCGTCCTTATATGCTTTCTTAATATACAAAGGAGCTAGGGCCGCCATCCAGCCTTGGCAATGAATGATATCCGGGCACCAGCGCAACTTCTTCACAGTTTCCAGCACACCACGTGCGTAGAAAATAGCGCGGCTGTCATTATCTTCATATTCCACACCATTCTCATCGGCAGCTTGCAGGCGGTTCTGGAAATAATCATCGTTGTCGATGAAATAAACCTGCATGCGGGCAGATTGGATGGAAGCAACTTTAATAATGAGGGGGTGGTCGGTATCGTCAATAATCAGATTCATACCGGAAAGACGTATCACTTCATGCAATTGGTTCCTGCGTTCGTTGATATTCCCCCATTTAGGCATGAATGTTCTGATTTCTCTGCCTTTTTCCTGGATTGCTTGAGGTAGGTGTCTGCCTACAAGGGACATTTCGGATTCTGGTACGTAAGGAGTAATCTCTTGGGTAATAAATAAAACCTTGTTCGCCTTTGTCATAATAACAATGTTCTCAATTATTCTGCAAAGATATAAAAAAAATCGGGCACTTGGGCAAATATGTCGGCTCTATAATTCCTTATGAATTGTTAACTGCTTGTGTTTCAGTGTCTATCTGCCCTGTGGGGGCTTGCTGTGCCGACATAACTTTTGCATTAATTTGCGATATTTCTTCTTTATATGCTAAATAATAGTTTATTTTGCACCGTTTTTGCGAACAACTAAGTTATTATACAACCTATTAAAGATGAAAATAGTACATACTATCAAGGACTTGCAGGCCGGATTGTCGGCTTTACGGGCCCAAGGTAAAAAGGTAGGATTAGTGCCTACGATGGGCGCCCTGCATGCCGGTCATGCGTCATTGGTGAAGCGTTGTGTTGCAGAGAATGACGCTGCGGTAGTGAGTGTTTTTGTAAACCCGACACAGTTTAACGACAAGAACGATTTGGAGAAATATCCCCGTACATTGGAAGCCGACTGTGCTTTGTTGGAAGCATGTGGTGCAGCGTTTGTGTTTGCCCCTTCGGTTGTGGAGATGTATCCTGAACCCGATACGCGCCAGTTTAGTTATGCGCCGTTGGACACAGTGATGGAGGGAGCTTTCCGTCCGGGCCATTTCAATGGTGTCTGCCAGATTGTGAGCAAACTGTTTGATGCCGTGAAGCCGGACCGCGCTTATTTCGGAGAAAAAGATTTCCAGCAACTGGCTATTATCCGTGAGATGGTTCGTCAAATGAAGTATTCGTTGGAGATAGTGGGATGCCCCATTATACGTGAAGAAGATGGACTGGCTCTGAGTAGCCGTAACGCGCGTTTATCTGCAGAAGAACGCAAAAATGCTTTAAAAATTTCGCAAACATTATTTGAAAGTCGTACCTTTGCAGCCTCTCATACCGTTGCTGAGACTCAGAAGTTTGTGGAAGATGCCATTGCGGCCGCTCCCGGTTTGCGTTTGGAATACTTCGAACTGGTGGACGGCAACACGTTGCAGAGAATAGCCAATTGGGAAGATACGGCATATGCCGTAGGTTGTATCACGGTCTTCTGTGGTGAGGTTCGCCTGATTGACAACATTAAATATAAAGAGTAATAAACCTAAAAAGAGAAATCAGACCTTATGATGATTGAAGTGCTGAAGTCGAAAATCCATTGCGCCCGCGTCACGGAAGCTAACCTCAATTATATGGGGAGTATTACGATTGACGAGGATTTACTGGATGCGGCCAATATGATTGCCGGTGAAAAAGTGTACATTGCCGACAACAATAATGGCGAGCGTTTTGAAACCTACATTATTAAAGGTGAACGCGGTTCGGGCAAGATTTGTCTGAACGGTGCGGCAGCCCGCAAGGTGCAGCCGGACGATATCATCATTATTATGTCGTATGCCTTGATGGACTTTGAAGAAGCCAAATCGTTCAAGCCGTCGGTGATTTTCCCTGATCCGGCAACGAACAAAGTGGTGAAGTAATTCTTCATAAAATACAAAAAGAGGAAGCCCCGTCTGCAACTTTAGAATGCAGGCGGGGCTTCTCTGTTACTGAGGATGTATATGGACTGATCCTTTAAAGAGAGATTCCGGTTGGGAATAATATTGCTTTTTCCCATTCAAATCAAGCAATGTTTTGAGTGGGAACATTGCTTGTTTCCGGGAATAACATTGCTTGTTTTCATTGGCGAAGGCGGTACAAGTCATGGTTCAGCGTGTATACCTTCAAGGTTTGTCCCAGCATGAATTTTCCGGTCTTGCTTAACCCTTTGACCTGAGTGTCTTTACTTCCGTACCCCTTCAGGAGGGGATATAGCGTTGAGTAGACAAAGGGAGAGATGATCCCGTTTTTAGAGTAAAACAGTCCATTGTGATAAAAGACAGCGTGAGTGATCAGATTGTATCCATTGACGAAAGCGATGATGCTGTTGTCGGGAAAAACCACGTCTTTCACTTTCTTATAATGGCAGGGATAATCGGCTACATGTTCGAGAAAGTGTTCGAAGAAGGCATTCAGCTCTTCTGTCTTGCTGAAATTCGTATTGCGGGTAATGACAGGGTCCGGACAAATGCCGTGGGTGCGGAACAATGCATCCAATGCGTAGAAGATGCACGTTTGCGTACAGTTCATCAAGGTGTCTTGCGGACTTTTCATCCGTCTCATGGAGTCGGTCAGTGCGGAAATTTCCCTTTCGGTCAGCCCATCGACATCGGCAATAAAGCGCGTGTAGGGTGGAATTACACTTTCCACTTCCAGAACACGGACTTTCCTTTTCTGTTTGTCGTCATATCTGTGATAGAATCGTGTATCGGGAAGCATGGCATAACTCAATGTGTCATTACCCCATATTGCCAGAAAAATAGGATAATCACCTTGGGGAGTCAGCCAACTGGCCTGCTGGATAGTGTCAAGATGGTTGACGAGTGAATCTGTGTAGTTGCCGTTACCGAAAGGTGCCATTCCCGGACTGAGTAGCCAATCGGGTTTCAGTATCCCTTCTTGCAATTCGTTGATGTAGGACACTTTGATTTCGGGAAATGTTTCTTGTGCCAGGCAATTCCCGCAAGAAAGAATAAGAAACAGACAGTTCATAGCCCGAACTGCCTGTTTTCTTAGAAGTTTATTCATACAGATTGTTTTCTGTTTTTATCCTTTCAGCTGCTCATTCATAGCGGCAGCGGCCTTTCGACCGTCGCCCATAGCGAGAATAACGGTAGCACCGCCACGAACAATATCGCCACCGGCATAAATGGTCGGGATGGACGATTGCATATTCTCGTTCACGGCAATTGTGCCTTTGCGTCCCATCTCCAGGCCTGGGATGGATGAAGGTACAATCGGGTTGGGAGATACACCTACGCTGACGATAGCCAGGTCAATATCAATCGTTTCTGTTGCTCCCGGAATGGGAACAGGGCTACGGCGTCCGGAAGCGTCCGGTTCGCCAAGTTCCATTTTTTGCAGAATGACTTGTTTCACCTTTCCTTGTTCATCGGCGATGTATTCTATCGGATTATGCAGTGTGAGGAATTCAACACCTTCTTCTTTGGCATGCTTCACCTCTTCGATACGTGCAGGCATTTCTTCTTCGGAGCGACGATAAATAATCATAGCACGTTCAGCACCCAAGCGGCGTGCTGTACGCACTGAATCCATAGCTGTATTTCCGCCGCCGATAACGGCTACATTTTTACCAAAAGGCACAGGAGTGTCAGAGTCTTCGCTTGCTGCATCCATCAAGTTCACACGCGTCAGGTATTCATTGGAGGACAGGATGTTGATGGAATTTTCTCCCGGAATATTCATAAAGTTAGGTAATCCGGCACCGGATGCCACGAATACTCCTTTGAAACCTTCTTCTTCCAACTGTTCCACGCTGATGGTCTTACCGATGATGCAATCCTTAATGAAGTTAACCCCCATTTGGGCAAGATTGTCAATCTCTACATCTACCACCTTGTTGGGCAGACGGAATTCGGGGATACCGTACTTCAATACACCACCGATTTCATGCAGAGCTTCGAAAACGGTAACATCATAACCGTATTTCGCCATATCCCCTGCAAAAGAAAGTCCGGCAGGTCCGGAACCGATGACAGCAATCTTGATACCGTTCTTTTCCTTGATTTCCGGTACGGAGATTTGTCCGCTTTCGCGCTCATAGTCGGCGGCGAAGCGCTCCAGATAGCCGATAGCTACCGGTTGTTCCTTCATCTTCAAGTGGATACATTTAGATTCGCACTGTTTCTCTTGCGGACAAACGCGGCCGCAAACAGCAGGCAGGGCACTGGTTTCTTTCAGTGTCTTGGCGGCTTCAAGAATTTCTCCACGTTCAATGTTTTTGATAAAACGGGGAATATCAATACCTACAGGGCAGCCTTCCATACAGCCCGGATTGGCGCAGTCCAGACAGCGCTTGGCCTCTGTCAATGCCTGTTTTTCGGTCAGTCCCTGGTTCACTTCTTCCTTGCGGCTGTGTGAACGGTATTCTGCATCGAGTTCGTTCATTTCAACGCGTGGAATGGCGGTGCGTTCTTTCGGTTTCATAGCTTTGCGAAGTTCCAGACGCCATGCGGCATTGCGGCTTTTCTCATCCACTTCCTGTGTGGCTTCCGGCATGGCTTTGCATGCTTCGTCTTCTTCAAGTTTGTGCATTTCTTCGCGTTCGATGCTCTTGAAAGCACCCATGCGTTTCAGCATTTCGTCAAAGTCTACCTGATGGCCGTCAAACTCTGGCCCATCTACACAGACGAACTTGGTTTTTCCACCGATAGTGATGCGGCAGGCACCGCACATACCGGTACCGTCCACCATAATGGTGTTCAGTGAAACGTCTGTCGGAATTTCATATTTTTTAGTCAGCAAACAAACAAATTTCATCATGATGGCGGGACCGATGGCAAAGCATTTGTTCACTTTTTCCCGTTTGATAACTTCTTCTACTCCTTCTGTGACCAATCCTTTGCGTCCATAAGAGCCATCGTCGGTCATAATGATAACCTCGTCAGCACTTTCACGCATTTCTTTTTCAAGGATGATCAGTTCTTTGCTGCGTCCGGCAAGTACGGCAATAACGCGGTTGCCGGCAGCTTTCAGAGCTTGTACGATAGGAAGCATGGGGGCTACACCGACGCCGCCACCTGCGCAAACCACCGTTCCGAAGTTTTCAATGTGAGTAGCTTGTCCCAACGGGCCCACTACATCTGTGATGTAGTCCCCCTCATTCAGTTCGCAAAGGCGGGTGGAGGAGAGGCCTACTTCCTGTACTACCAAAGTGATAGTGCCGCGCACAGTGTCTGCCGCAGCAATTGTCAGCGGCATACGCTCGCCTTTTTCGCCTACACGTACAATGACGAAGTGTCCTGCCTTGCGTGAACGGGCAATCAAAGGTGCCTCAATCTCCAGTTTAAAAACCTTTTCAGAAAAATGTTCTTTGCTAATGATTTTGTTCATTATCTTATAATTTTGTTGGTATAATTACGTAATTACTTTCAGATTGTTACGGTTTGCAAAGATACGGGTTATTTGGTAAAAACAAAGAAAGTTAGGGGTAAAAAAAGAGAAGGGTAGGGGTAAAGGGAAAGGAATGGGTAAAGAGAAGGGTGGAGGTAGAGAGAAGGGAAGAGGTAAGGAGATAAGAAGATAAGAAGAATTAAAGAGACAAGATTCTCTTTATGTCTTGTGAAAGGCTGAAAGCCTTTTATTTTATAGCCCAGGGCAACGCCCTGGGGAATGGGTCATATTACTATCTTACGCCCTGTAAGGGCATAAGCGGGTGATGAAGCGAGGATAACTTATGTCCATAAATACTCTTCATTATATTCTACATGATAACTTTCCAGAAATTCAATCAACTCTTCTCTAAAACTTTTCTTTTGATGATGTTCCTGCTGATGACAGATATAATGTGTTATTGCAGCTACTTTTGATTGACTGACTGAGAATGCTGCATAACCGTTTTGCCAAGAAAAATACGGAAGCTCCGGATATTCATTTTTAATCCACTTAGAAGAACTTCTTTTAGTTTCTTGTAACAGCATGGCAATAGATACGGTGCTTGCTAATTCACAAAGTATGTGTATATGATTGGCTGTGCCACCTACAATAATACTTTTGCAGAGGTTTCGATTGATTATCCCTCCTATATATCGGTGTATGTTATTTAAATCTCTTGGGGGAAGTATATCTTCACGGTTTTTGGTAGAGAAGATAATGTGTGTGTAGATTTTATTTAGGGGTTGTGACATAGTAGTTTGATTTTGCCCTTTCAGGGCGTAAGTGTGGGTATGAAGAAACCCGGGGCGGTGCCCCGGGCTATATGATGTAAGGCTTTCAGCCTTTGTAATACAATGTATTATAAAGCGTTGTATTATAAGGTGTTGTGTAATAAAACATTGTATTATAAAGCATTGTATTTATATAAAGTTAGACTATCATTGAAGATTAGTCAATCATCTCAAATCCCGTATACGGTACCAATGCTTTCGGGATGCGGATGCCTTCCGGTGTCTGGTTGTTTTCCAGCAGGGCGGCAACGATGCGCGGCAATGCCAGGGCAGAACCATTCAAGGTATGGCAAAGCTCTGTTTTCTTTTCTCCACTACGATAGCGGCATTTCAGACGGTTAGCCTGATATGTATCGAAGTTGGATACGGAACTTACTTCCAACCAGCGTTTCTGTGCTTCGGAATACACTTCGAAGTCGAAGCAAAGTGCGGCCGTAAAGCTCATGTCACCACCACAGAGGCGAAGAATACGATACGGCAGTTCCAGTTTCTGCAATAGTCCTTCCACGTGATCCAACATCTCTTTGTGGGATTGTCTGGAGTGTTCCGGCTTGTCTATGCGCACTAGTTCCACTTTAGAGAACTCATGCAGACGGTTCAGACCGCGCACATCCTTACCGTAAGATCCTGCCTCACGACGGAAACATTGCGTATATGCGCAGTTCTTGATGGGAAGTTGTTTCTCTTCCAGAATCACATCGCGATAGATATTCGTAACAGGTACTTCGGCAGTCGGGATAAGATATAAATCGTCCACTTCGCAATGGTACATCTGACCTTCTTTGTCGGGTAACTGGCCTGTTCCGTAACCGGAAGCGGCATTTACCACTGTCGGAGGCATAATTTCCAGATAACCTGCTTTGCGGGCTTCATCCAGAAAGAAGTTAATCAGAGCGCGCTGCAATTGTGCGCCTTTTCCTTTGTAAACCGGGAAGCCGGCTCCTGTAATCTTCACGCCCAGGTCGAAATCAATCAAATCATATTTCTTTGTCAGTTCCCAGTGGGGCAGTGCGTCTTTGGGAAGTTCGGTTTCCATGCCTCCCATTTTCTCAACCACATTGTCTTCGGCGCCTACACCTTCGGGCACTTCATCGTATGGCACGTTCGGAATGGTATAAAGCAGAGTCTGCATATCTTCGGCTGCCTGGTCCATTTCGGCTTGCAACGTTTTGTTGATTTCCTTCAGCTCGGCTACACGGCTTTTGGCAACCTCGGCTTCCTCTTTCTTTCCTTCTTTCATCAGTTGTCCGATGGATTTGGAGATTGAGTTCACTTCGGAGAGGTTGTTATCTAATACAGACTGTGTGCTACGTCTTTTGTCGTTGAAGGCAATTACTTGGTCTATTGTTTCTTTCGCATTTTTGAAATGCTTTTTCTCCAGTCCGCGGATCACCGCGTCGGTGTTTTCTGTAATTTGTTTGATGGTAAGCATATCTTGATACTTCGTTTTGATTAAAATCTTGATTTGAGAGCACAAAGATAGTGTAAATCAGAAGTAATACAAAAAAGAAACTTGCTTATTTTTAATATTGCCGGGATGTGTTTCTTGTTCTGAAAGATGTGTAAAAGCAGAGTTTGTTCTGAAAAGAAGAGGGATGTAATCCTTGCGGATCACATCCCTCTTCTTTATTTCTTGTTCGGATACTTACGCTTCTGCGCTTTCAGCGGGGATTACAGATACATAACGTCTGTCTTCCTTGGTTACTTTGAACTGTACAGTTCCGTCTACTAAAGCGAAAAGAGTGTGGTCTTTACCCATACCGATGTTGTTACCCGGGTGGAATTCAGTACCTCTTTGACGAATGATGATATTACCTGCTTTGCAAGCTTCACCACCAAATATCTTAACGCCTAATCTCTTGCTCTGTGATTCGCGGCCGTTCTTAGAACTACCGACACCTTTTTTATGTGCCATTTCTTCTTACTGTTTTAAATTGATTAAGCTACTACTTCTGTAATTGTTAACTCTGTGAATTGTTGACGGTGACCGTTCAACTTGCGATGACCTTTTCTTCTTTTCTTGTGGAAAACGAGAACTTTGTCACCTTTTACCATGCTTGATACAATCTGGCAAACTACCTTTGCACCTTCTACAGTAGGAACACCTACAGTGATAGCACCGTCTTTGTCTACCAAAAGAACCTTGTCAAATTCTACTGTTGTACCGTTTTCTGCATTCTGAATGTGGTGTACAAACAGCTTTTTACCAGCTTCTGCTTTAAATTGCTGGCCGTTGATTTCTACAATTGCGTACATTTCTTATAATAATGTATAAGTTAGCTCCGTCGGGTGGTCTCTAATCACTTAGAATACTCTTTGTCGAACCCGGTGCGGAATAATCGGGCACAAAAGTACTTCTTTTCTTCGGAACAGGCAAATGTTTCTTCTTCTTTTTTTGTATGCAGTGAACTAATCTCGAAGATGCAAGAAATAGATTGCAGGCTTCCTCAGCCCAATCAATCATAAATTTCATTTTGCTTTTTTAGGAATATCCTTGTTTTGTCTGATTAATAATATCTATCTTTGTCCCCGGATTCAAGAATCCGGCTTTCGGGTGCTTCACGATATGTCTTATCGAACGAAGTGAAAAGGGAATCAGGTGTAAATCCTGAACAGACCCACTGCTGTGAGCTTCATTGAACTTTTCGGATAAATTCTACAATCGTCCACTGTCCGTATGGGATGGGAAGGACTTCCGAAAAGGAAGCGAGTCAGAAGACCTGCCTGCAAAGTCTGCAATCTACAGTTTCGGGGGAAAAGAAACGTGGGGATTAACATTACTTCAATTCATATTGCTACCAATATGGGTGGTGGTCACTGTTCGGACTTTACTCCTCGAAACATAAAAATAATATTGTGTATGCAGAGAAAATGTGTTCTGAGGTTGTTTTGTGCACTATTGGTGCTGTCACTGTCCGCTTGCGAATATGAAGATGACTTTCCGGCCGGTGTGGGTGAAGGTAATATTGAAGCGATTGTGTTGAACGAAGGACGGATAGGTACCAATATGGGGGCTATATCCGTGTTGTATCGTAACGGAATGGTGAGTCCCGACGTTTTCCGTGTTGTGAACAATCGCCCGTTGGGGGATGTGGCGCAATCCATTACGATGATTAACGGGAAGTACTTCGTCACCTTGAATAATTCTAAGAAAATCGAGATTATAAATCCGCAGACATTCAAATCCGAAGGTACGATACTTTATACACAGGCAGGATTGCCGCGTCAGATAGTACCTGTATCGGATACTACAGCCATTGTTTCCGACCTTTTGAGTAATAACGTGTCCGGTACGGATTTGCCCAGCCAGCTGGTACGAATCCGTACTGTGCCGCCTTACGGTACTCCGTTGGAGTATATTGTCATCAGGAAATGGGTGGAATATATGGAAGTGGCGGACCATAAACTGTTTGGTATGACGGCAAAGGGGCTGTACGTGTTCGACCTGGACAATATAAATCAGGAAGGAAGCCGCATGATAGAAGACGTTTATAATGAGGAAACTACCAAGACTTGTAAGATACTGAAAGATAAGAACGGCAGGCTATGGGCTTTGATGAACGAGCGGGATAAAGGAAAACTCACTGCCGTTCTGCTGAAGTGCATTGATCCGGAAACGGAAAAGGTGCTGGCTACTTATCGGCTTCCTTTTGTCGGTAAAGATGAGGCGGAAGAGGGAGATGTTGTAGGAACGGTCGGCTATAACCGTACGGATATGGATGCTACTAAATCATTGATTTACTTTAGTGTACGGACCTGCAAACCGGGGCGCCCGAACAATTCACAGCAAAGTATTTATACACTGAATACGGACGACGGCACGTTCAGACTGCACCGTCATGTGCCGGGAGTGGACATGATGTATGGTTGTGGGGTAAGTCCGCAGGGCGAGGTCTATATCTGCGATTGTCTGGATTACTCGGCACAGCGCGGTTATATCCGCCATTATAAAGAGAGCGGGAATATCGAAAGCTATCGTGTCGGTGTATACCCCAGTCAGGTTTATTTTCCGGAATCCGTTGAAATTCAATAATCTATATATATGAGAAAACTGCTTCTCCTGATGATTGCCTTATGTCTGCCGGCTACCAATATAGTAGCCCAGAAAAAGGATACAGTGGCTTATGATCTGAATCTGAATGAGGTGGAGATTGTGGCCCGCCGGATAAGCCATGCCAACGAAGCGAATGCCGGTGCCAAGGTAGCGCGCATCGACCCTGAAATGCTGCAAGTCAATAAAACGCGTTCATTCTCCGAACTGCTGACTGATAACTCCGCCACCTATATCAAGAGTTTGGGTACGGGAGCATTGTCTACGGCTTCTTTTCGTGGAGGAAGTGCCGCACAGACACGGGTTAACTGGAACGGAGTCAACATCACGCCGCCCATGTCCGGAGTATTCGACTTTTCGCAATTTCCGGTCTTTTTTGCCGACAACGTGAATCTCTATTATGGGAGTAGCCATGTGAAAAGTGGTACGGGAGCCGTGGGGGGCAGTGTAAACATCTTCAATGACCCGGAGTGGGGCAAAGGACTCACAGGAAAGTTCTTCGGTGAGTATGGCTCTTACAACACTTATACCGGAGGGGCGCAGATTAATGTAGGAGGTAAGCGTGTGGTTTCGAAAACACGTTTGTTTTATCAACATTCCGATAACGACTATACTTATATAAATAAAGTGCTCACTAACGAGGCTTTCAAGGAGAGACGCCAGGATGCCGACTATTTGCAATGGGGAGCTATGCAGGAAGGTTATTTCAAGTTGAACCGGCATGCTCAACTGGTTGCTATCGGCTGGTTGCAACAGGGAAAGCGCATGTTGCCCCAGCCGTTGGGCATTGTGAGCAAGACGCACGAGCGGCAGCACGAGACGAACGTTCGCGGGTATGTGGGTTTCGACTATGTGCGTGGCATACACGAACTGCACGTAAAGGGTGCGTGGCTTTATTATCGTTTGAAGTACGACAAATGGTTCGACGGTGGTCTGTTCGATCCGGAAGGAAACATCAACTCTTCGCATACCTGGCAGGGCGTTGCCGATTATTCGTGTGCGCCTGTTGACGAACTGGTGCTGAATACCACACTTACTTATACGCACGATTTGGTCAATGTGAGCAGTTATATTGATGTGGATTCGACAAAGTATCTGATAGACGGTACGTATTATAGTATACCGGTGGCCGAACCGCCGTTGAAGCATCACCGTAATGTGCTGTCGTGGCAGGCTTCGGCCAACTGGACCCCGTTGTCGTGGCTGCAATTGCATGCCCAGTATATGTTCGAGCAAAACAATAGCCGGAACGTTTCCACCTGGTCGGCAGGTTTTGCCACCAATTTCTTTGATAAGACTTTCTACGTAAAGGGGAGTATGTCTTATAATTATCGCTTTCCCAGTATGAACGACCTCTATTGGCGTCCCGGTGGTAATCCGGATGTGAAACCCGAAGACGGTTATTCCTATGATGCGGCCATCGGGTATAAGAATGAACTGACTTCCTGGATGACACTGAATGCCGAAGTGTCCGGGTATCTGATGCATATCGACAACTGGATTTTGTGGCTTCCCAAAGACGGTAACCAGTGGATATGGACGCCTCAGAACAAGCGTAACGTGCTTTCTACGGGGGCGGAGTTTACGGGTAAGATGCTGTTGAGTTTCGGTGATTTCAAGACTACGCTTTCCGGTAATTTCAGTTGGGCGCGTTCGCGTACCCGGAAGAAGCAACATGAAGATGATAACTCCTATATGCGGCAGATACCTTATGTACCCGAATTGAAATGGAATGCGCGTCTGGCGTTCGATTATAAGAATGCTTTCTGCTCGTGGCAGACCACTTATATAGGTAAGCGCTATGTCACGACCGATGAATCCTATTCGACCCGCCCTTATACGGTTCACAACCTGCTGGCGGGATATCTGTGGAAACTGAAGGATGGCAGGCAGGTTACTTTCCAAGTGCGTGTGGATAACATTCTGAATACTTATTATGAATCGACACAATACTATCCGATGCCTTTGCGCAACGTGTTGTGCTCGTTGATGTTTGAGTTTTAATCCCTATTTTTTAATTTTTTATATAACAACAATGAAGAAGAACATTATTTATTTTTTGTCGTGTTTGGTCCTCGCTGTAGGACTGGTGTCTTGTAGTGATGACAATAAAGAGCCGTTACTGCCGCTGTCGGTTTTGATAGAGGGTGGTGAGACTCAGGAGATTGTGCAGGGAGGTACCCTTAACCTGAAAGCTGAAGTCGAAGGAAGTTCGGAAGTGGAATATGTCTGGAAGCTGAACGGGAAGGACGTATCTACTGCTTCTACTTACGATTTCACTGCTACCGAACTTGGAAGTTATGACGTTCAGCTGACTGTTTCGAATGTGGAACAGGGTGAGGCTTCGGCTAAAGTGACTGTCGATGTATATGGGAAGTATAAATACGGAACCTTTATCCTGAACGAAGGATCTGCCTGGGGAGGCGATAAGGGTGGATATCTGATATTTATAAGTCCCGAAGGTGAACTTGTGAATAAGGCTTTTCAGGAGGAGAATAACGGAGCATGGTTGGGCAGTGTTCCGCAGGATCTGTTTATTGCTAACAAGAAAATGTACATTGTCTCTCAAAATGGAGGTAACGAAGGTGGTTTTCTGACGATTGTCAACGCGGAAACGTTGAAACTGGAAACTGCATATGGCGACGAGTTGAAAGGTAAGATTGATTGGCCTACGCATGTAGCCGTATTGGGTGATGATAATATTTATCTGCGTGATAATGCAGGAATCAAGTTGTTTCATCCTTCTACTGGGGAGGCCACGCTTATAGAAGGTACGAACGGTGCCAGAAAGAATACGATGGCGGTTGTTGAAGGAAAAGTATTTGCTTCCCAGAGCAAGAATCTTCTTGTGATAGAAGCCGGTAAAAATGAAGTGGCAGCAACGGTTGAATTTGACAGTAACATATCGGGTGTAGTGAAGTCATCGGATAACAATGTGTGGGTATCAGTATCATCCGGCAAAATAGCTAAAGTTAATGCTAAGGATTATTCAATAATGAAAGAGAATGATTTGGCAGCTACCAATGCAGACGCTGCGAAGACACTGTCGGCTTCGTTTGCCGCTGCTCCCAGCATAACGGCTAAGGGGGATACGTTGTACATGAGTGCCCTTTCTACTAAAATCTATCGCCATATCTTCAGTACGAATGAAACTAAACTGATGGTAGATGCTAAAGAAATGGTAGAAAATGCTAATATCGTTTACAATACAGTTGCGGTTGACCCTGTGACGGAAGGGGTATATCTTAATACCATAAAGGGTTATGGTGATGTAGGCATCAATCAGATCAGTATATTTGACTTTAGCGGCGATACGCCCACATTTAAGGCTACCTATAATGATTGTACGAAATACCCGGCCGGGACATTCTTTACTTCTAATTTTAAGTAATAATGAAAAAGAGATTTGTTTATTTATTGTCATGCATAGTCCTTATAACAGGACTGGCATCTTGTAGTGATGATGATTCCGATGACAATGTTTTGCCATTGTCGGTATCTATTGTGAATGGTGACAAGCAGGATATTGCGCTTGGAAATACTTTAGCTTTGGAAGCGAAAGTGGAAAATGGTGAGAATGCCCGTAATGAATGGGTATTGAATAATGAAAAAGTGTCGACCGAACTGAAATATACTTTTGCTCCAGAGAAGGCGGGGACTTATGAAATAAAGTTCACAGCTTATACGGATAAAGACGAAGCCTCTGCTTCTGTTACGGTGAATGTGTATATGGCTTATCCGGCAGTGAAGTCTATGGATGATATTCAGTTCTGGACAGGAGAAGGTGAATGCCAGTCGGCATTGGCTGTGCAATGGATAAGTGGCGATGAATGGGAGAGTCCGGCAAAGGATAATGTTCATTTGCTGAGTTGGGGATATCGCTGGAAAGCGAGTGACAAGCCCACCGGACATCAGATGATATTGGCAATAGCTAAAGCAGATCCTCGCTTTTTCGTATTGGTAGGACCTGGATTTAGTTCTGATAGTCAGTCTATCCGTGGCTTCGGTTATGATGCCAATGGCGATGGGAGTTTTTCAATAAAGAATGGAACGACATCCGTGACGTATGATGCAGCTGATTTTGTGGACGGAGTAATTACGTTGAGCGGTGATGATTCAGGAGACGGATATGCGCCGACCGATCCTGCCGATTATTGGGCAGGTGGCTGGTATGAAGGTTATTGCACATACTATTTAGGAGATGATGGAAAGAATGTTCCCGAATCATTCGAATATTCTATGGTTATGGCTGGTCTGCGACAGTTGACTCAAAACAGTTGGGATGCCTGGACGTATTCTTCAATCAATGGAGGAATGGTAAATACGATTCCTATTGCCGAATGGATGGTAAGTGCAGTCGCAAATCCAAATTAATAAATGAGGGGGTGATTCATACATCCCCTCATTTTTTTTATCGTCTTGAAAGATGAGGTCTTGAGCCTCTCTATCTTACAGGATTGTTTCCAATATATAAACTGCCGCAATCAGCAAACCTACTACTACGATGGCAAAGAGTATAACCAGTATCAAACTGTATAAGAACATGAGTAACGTAGTCCAGAAACTTCTCCACCAACTGTAACCATACAATTGTTTATAGTCTAAGCAGAAGAGCGCAAAGATCACTAATATCGGTAATTCATATAAATTATTAACTGCCGCGCTGCCGTTGAAAGGAAGCACGATGATACTGAGTAAAAGTATCTGGCAAGCGATATAGGCCTGCATGAATACATGCTCCGTAAGGTTATAACGTATTTTATTTTTCTTGCGCCGGAAAGCCATAAGCGTTGCCAGGGCAAAGAGAGGTAAAGTGGCTATGATGCGAAATGCCTTATTACCGTGTCCCCAGCTGTGCAACAGATTCCACACTTTCTGAAGGAAAGGGGTGTTCTGAACGACCTTTTCAAGTTTATTGCTCACTGACAGGCTACTTTCCACGAATTCGTCAATGAGGTCTTCATTGTCATCGTCGCCTGTCTTGATGACGATATTGGGTTTCTTTGTGGTGCTTTCCGCTTTCAGCTTATCCAGACTCTGATCTATACCTTCTATGGTCTGTTCCAGGACTTCCTTTTGCGTGGGGTTCTTGGCTTTTTTTAGTTGTTTTTGCAGTTGTTTTTGCAGTTGCTCGCGGGCAATTAGAAGACCTTTTTTCTGGATTTCCGTAGAGTCTTCCACTTCTATATCCTCTAACTTGTTATTCAGCTTTTCTATGGCTATGCTGAGCATTTCCTTTGTTGTGGAATCTTCTGCTATTTCTATTCGTTGTTGCAATTGCTCACGCGCGGCCATAATTTCCTGTCGCTGGGTTTCCGGGGAAGCCTTCTTTTTCTCTTTCAACGCATCTGGATCCACCAATTGCACGGCCATGATGTAGAGGGCGGCCAGTACGAATAACGTCTGGAAGGGACGGAAGTAAAGTATCCGTTTTCCGGCAATGAAGTCCTTCATCATATATCCCGGACGATAGAGCAAGTCCAGCAAAGTGCGGCCGAAGCCGTTATCAATGTTGGTGAAACCTCCCAGAATGTTTCTGAAAGCGTTGTTTAAACGATAACGGGGGGTATTGCAGCTTTGTCCGCAGCGGTTACAGTAGCTGCCGGTATAGACAGTTCCACAATTCAGGCAGGTGTTGCTTTCTTCGCTGGCAACCGGTACTTGCTTTCCGCGTATCATCTTGATGCGGAGAGCGCGAAGACGCACTTTGCAGGGAGTCCACCAGGGGGAGATGAAATCTAACACACGGTCGGGAACAATCCGGCGTGTTGTAAGGATATACCAGAGAACCAACAGAAAAGCCCACATAAAGACATTACTGTTTTCACCCTCTTCAAAGGATAGCCATAGCAATACTGCCAGGATTAATATCTGCCAGATATTTATCATCTTTCTTCTGCGTGGGCCGGAAGGAGTGCCGGAAGCTGATGCGGAAGACGTGGAAGAAGCCGGAACAGGAGATATTGCTTTGTCGGTAACCGGATATTTCTCGTCAGCTGACGGTTTGTTATTAGTCGGCTGATCGTCGCTTTCCAGTAATTCTTCCAGTGAGCTCATTATTTTCCAGTGCGGATATTTACTTAATTCCTCGGCGGTGGTCACTCCATGCGTCACTCCGGCAAAGTTTACTCCGGCAGCTTTGGCTGTGGCGGCATCTATGGTGCTGTCACCTATATAGAGAGTTTCCGCTTTGGTGATGTGCAGTTCTTTTATGGCAAGTAGCAAACCCTCTGGTGAAGGCTTCGCTGCCTTTACGTCCTCTCCGCCGACAATGATGTTGAAGAAGTTGCCGGGGAAATGCTGGTCGACCAGTTCTTTGATCCGGAAACGGTATTTGGTGGAGATGATGCCGATGAGGGCGCCTGCATCTTTCAGTGCGAGCAGTACGGACTTGGTTTCAAGGAAGAGCACCGTATTTATCGTCATGTGTGTATCCGCCTCTTTTCTGTATTCGTTTTTGAAACTTTCCAACTGGTCGGCATCTGTCACACCGGTCAGGATAGAAAAAGATTCTTCCAAGGTCTTTCCGATGGTGCGTTTGATGGCTTCATCGGTCACGTCGTTATAGCCGTGTTGATTGAGCACATTGCGGAAGCAAGTGACGATGCCGCGAGAAGAGTCTGCGAGCGTGTAATCAAAGTCGAAGAGATAAGTTGTGTAACTCATTGTCGCTTTTTGTGGCAAAGATAAGGATAAAAATGAGAATGAGAGCTGATAAACGCAAGAAGGTTGTCCACACCCGCTCCATATCTGCTCCACACCTGCTCCACTATTCTCGTCCCCGTATAGGAGTGGAGGAAACGTGGACATGATACGGACGTGAGCAATTGGTCAACTTCCCCGTTTATATGGATTTTCACCAATAAAGTTATGGCTTTATCGGATATTTGTATTATTTTTGTTTATCAGAATCACTCTTTTATCGAAGAAGACTAAGTGTTTTCTTGTATTGGGTTGTTTAATAAGCACGTTAACTATATGATATTATGAAATTATTGAAATCTTGTTGTTTATTTGCAGCTCTTTTCTCTCTTTCAGCGTGTGTATCTCGGCAGGCTAATGTCAGCAGTGAATCCTATGCAGAGTATGTCAATCCTTTTATTGGTACTGACTTCACCGGTAATACGTATCCCGGTGCGCAGGCTCCGTTCGGTATGGTGCAGCTAAGTCCCGATAACGGTCTTCCGGGATGGGACCGTATCTCCGGTTATTTTTATCCGGACAGCACTATTGCCGGTTTCAGCCATACCCATCTCTCGGGCACGGGAACCGGTGATTTATATGACATCTCTTTTATGCCTGTGACTTTACCTTATAAAGAATCGGAGGCTCCGTTGGGCATTCATTCCCTGTTTTCCCATTCCGAAGAATCGGCGAGTGCCGGATATTATCAGGTCCGGCTGAAAGACTATGATATTCATGTGGAACTGACGGCTACCGAACGTTGCGGTATTCAGCGTTACACTTTCCCCGAAGCGGATGCCGCTATATTCCTCAATCTGCGGAAAGCCATGAACTGGGACTTTACGAATGATACGCATATAGAAGTTATTGACTCTGTAACCATTCAGGGATATCGTTTCTCTGACGGCTGGGCACGCGATCAGCATATCTATTTCCGCACCCGTTTCTCTAAACCGTTTGCAGCCGTGCAACTGGATACTGCTGTCGTTATTAAGGATGGCAAGCGGATTGGTACATCTGCCATTGCCCGTTTTGATTTCCATACGGATGCCAACGAGCAGATTCTTGTTACCACAGCCATCTCCGGCGTGAGCATGGAAGGTGCGGCACGTAATCTTGCCGCCGAAGCACCGGATGATGATTTTGATAAATATCTGTCGGCTGCCCGGAAAAACTGGAACGAGCAACTCTCCAGGGTGGAAATCAAGTGCGATAACCATGACGAGAAAGTAAAATTCTATACAGCCCTTTACCATTCTATGCTGGCTCCTACTATTTATAGTGATGTGGATGGTGCTTACTACGGTCCTGACAAAAAAGTACACCAGGCGGACGGGTGGACGAACTACAGTACATTCTCATTGTGGGATACCTATCGCGCAGCCCATCCTCTTTATACGTATATAGAACCGGACCGCGTTGACGACATGGTGAAATCCTTCATCGCTTTCTATGAGCAGAACGGTCGCCTTCCGGTATGGAATTTCTATGGCAGTGAGACGGATATGATGATAGGATATCATGCCGTGCCCGTTATTGTAGACGCCTATTTAAAAGGAATAGGGGATTTTGATCCCGTAAAAGCGTTGGCTGCTTGTGTGGCTACCGCCAATATTGACGAATATCGTGGGATCGGGTTGTATAAGAAGTATGGTTATGTGCCTTATGATGTGACGGACCATTATAATTCAGAAAACTGGTCGCTATCTAAAACGCTGGAATATGCTTATGATGATTATTGCATAGCCCGTATGGCCGAGAAATTAGGCGAGAAAGAGACGGCGGATGAATTTTATAAACGTTCTCAGAATTACAGGAATGTGTATAATCCTCAAACTTCTTTTATGCAGCCTCGCAATAACAAAGGGAATTTCATCGAAGGGTTCAGCCCGGACGATTATACTCCGCATATTTGCGAAAGCAACGGCTGGCAATACTTCTGGTCGGTGCAGCAGGATATTGACGGTCTGATTGAGTTGGCGGGAGGCAAGGAAAGATTTGCGCAGAAGCTGGATAGCATGTTTACTTATAATCCCTCTGCCGATGAGGAATTGCCCATTTTCAGTACGGGAATGATCGGACAGTATGCGCATGGAAACGAACCGAGCCATCATGTCATTTATCTCTTCAATGCTGTGGGACAGCCCTGGAAGACTCAGAAATATGCAGCCGAAGTGATGCATGAACTTTACAGGAATACCCCTGACGGTTTGTGTGGAAATGAAGACTGCGGTCAGATGTCCGCCTGGTATGTGTTCAGCGCAATGGGATTCTACCCGGTAAATCCGGTTGGCGGCAGATATGAGATCGGCACTCCCATGTATCCTGAAATGAAGATGCACTTGGCTAACGGCAAGACATTTACAGTGCTGGCGCCGGCTGTCAGCAAAGAGAATATTTATATCCAGTCGGTGAAAATCGATGGGAAACCTTATGATAAAAGCTATATCACACATGAACAGATAATAAACGGCAGTGTCCTTGAATTTGAAATGGGGGACAAGCCGGGGAAGGTGTGGTATTGTAATTGACGTGAGATTATGAGTGAAAATTTTGACCAGACTTATAAACTCCTTTTCCGTAAGTATTACGCCAATCTGCTTTTCTACGCTACACGCATTGTAGGCGAAGAAGAAGCGGAGGACGTAGTGCAGGATGTATTTGTAGAATTGTGGCGACGGAAAGATACAGTGACGGTGGGAGAGCAGATACAGGCATTCCTGTATCGGGCGGTGTATACCCGTGCTTTGAATGTACTGAAGCATCGGGATATTAAGAATAGTTACGAAGCTGTCGTGACGGAAATTCACAAAAAGAGGATTGAATTCTATCAGCCGGATAGCAATGACGTGGTGAAGCGGATAGAAGACCAGGAACTCAGGAAAAAACTCTCTGAGGCGATTAATGAATTGCCGGATAAGTGTAAGATGGTCTTTAAGCTCAGTTATCTGCATGATATGAAGAATAAGGATATTGCGGAAACGATGGGGATATCGTTGCGAACTGTGGAAGCTCATATGTATAAGGCTTTGAAGTTTTTGCGTGAAAGGTTAGGTTACATGAATTTCATGTTAGTCCTGTTTTTATTAGGTAGGGTATAAGTGTTTTTATCGAAACGGTTGTTTTATTAGTATGATGAAAGAAGGAATAAATAAGTTGGATGAGGAATTGATGGTCAAATTCCTTATGGGAGAATGTTCTGAAGAAGAACTCCATAAGGTAAATACATGGCTGGACGAATCAGGCGAGAACGCGCGTGGATTGTTCAGGATAGAGCAGATATATCATCTGGGAAGAAGTGAGGAATTCGCGGATGAGAAGAGGATAGAAAGAGCGGAGAAACAGTTGTTTAAACGCTTGAAACAAGAAGAGGCAAAGCGGTATAAGATGCGGAGAATGAACACCTGGATGCGGTATGCCGCTATGTTTATAGGCATCTTTTTCATTTCCGGTCTGAGTTACCATATTTATCAGTCGCAGAGTGAGACGGATGACCTGGTGGCTGTCACCGCTACGGATAAGGTGAAAGAACTGATGTTGCCCGATGGCACTAAAGTCTGGTTGAACAAGTATACTACTTTGAAGTATCCGCGTGAATTTTCCGAGAAGGGAAGGAATGTGTATATGGAAGGAGAAGCCTATTTTGAAGTGAAGAGAGATACGGAAAAACCTTTCATTGTGCGGAGTGAGGCAATGCAAGTCAGAGTACTGGGAACGGTCTTTAATCTGAAGAGTGACAAGGCTAACCCTTTGGCAGTAGCCACGCTGGTGAAGGGAGAGATTGAAGTAAAAGGCAACCATGATGAAGGAATGATTGTTCTGTCTCCGGGACAAAAGGCTGAACTGAATGGTATGACCCGTCGCTTGGTTGTGAAGCAAGTGGATACAGGTATTGAAAACTGGCATAATAATCAGTTTGTGTTTGAGAAGGCAGACATATTCACGATTGCCCGCACACTGGAAAGCTCTTATGGAGTGAAGATTATTCTGGCTCCTGATATGAACTCGACGAAGACGTATACCGGTGCACTGAAAAAGAAAAACACCGTGGAGGAAGTGCTGAATTCTGTTAAGAACGTAATACCTATTGAATATAAGATCGTGGGGAACAGTGTGTTCCTGTCTTCAAGGAAATAGATCGTTTTAAGACGGCATTATATATAAAACCTGACAACCCAATAATTATTGTAATATCATGAAGAACCTTTTTTTATCGATTTGCTTTTTGTGCTGCGCTCTTGGGGGGCAGGCTAAAGATTTTACGCAATACGTCAGTCCCTTGATGGGTACACAGTCTTCTTTTGAACTCTCCACAGGTAACACCTATCCGGCCATTGCGCGTCCTTGGGGAATGAACTTCTGGACTCCGCAGACGGGGAAAATGGGAGACGGCTGGCAATATGTGTATACCGCCAATAAAATCCGTGGTTTCAAGCAGACTCACCAGCCCAGTCCCTGGATAAACGATTACGGCCAGTTCTCCATCATGCCGGTAGTGGGCAAACCGGAGTTTGACGAAGACAAGCGTGCCAGCTGGTTCTCTCATAAGGGAGAAGTGGCATTACCCCACTATTATAAGGTATATCTGGCGGAACACGATGTAGTGACGGAGTTTACTCCCACTGAGCGTGCCGTCCTGTTCCGTTTCACTTTCCCCGAGAATGAACATTCGTATGTTGTGGTAGATGCTTTTGATAAAGGCTCCTACATTAAGATTATTCCCGAACAAAACAAAATCATCGGATACACTACCCGCAACAGTGGCGGCGTTCCTGATAACTTCAAAAACTATTTCGTCGTAGAATTCGACAAACCTTTCACTTATCAGGCTTCCGTTGCCGATGGAAATGTGCTTGAAAACCAACAAGAACAGACTGCCGGACATACGGGTGCAATCATCGGTTTCAAAACCCGCAAAGGAGAAATCGTACATGCCCGTGTAGCTTCTTCTTTTATCAGTTTTGAACAAGCTGACCGGAACCTCAAAGAACTGGGTAATGACAGTTTTGAGTCTTTGGTTCAGAAAGGGCAGGATGCCTGGAACCAGGTGTTGGGAAAAATAGAGGTGGACGGCGGTAACCTCGACCAGTATCGTACATTCTATTCTTGTCTGTACCGTTCCGTCCTGTTTCCCCGTTCTTTCTATGAATTCGACGAAGCCGGTGCTCCCGTGCATTACAGCCCTTACAACGGGCAGGTTCTTCCTGGGTATATGTATACTGATACCGGTTTCTGGGATACTTTCCGTTGTCTGTTCCCCTTCCTTAACCTGATGTATCCGTCGGTGAACAAGCAGATTCAGGAAGGACTTATCAATACTTATAAGGAAAGTGGTTTCTTCCCCGAATGGGCTAGTCCGGGACATCGCGGTTGCATGATTGGCAATAACTCGGCTTCCGTGCTTGCCGACGCTTATCTGAAAGGTGTCAAAGTGGATGATGTAACCACTTTATATGAAGGTCTTATCCACGGGACTAAGAATGTGCATCCCGAAGTATCTTCTACCGGCCGCCTCGGTCATGAGTATTATAATGAGCTGGGCTATGTTCCTTACGATGTGAAAATCAATGAAAATACTGCCCGTACGCTGGAGTATGCTTATGATGACTGGTGTATTTATCAGATGGCTAAAGCTCTGGACCGTCCGAAGAAAGAATTGAAACTCTTTGCTAACCGCTCCATGAACTATAAGAATGTATTCGACAAAGAAAGTCTGTTGATGCGTGGCCGCAATAAAGACGGTCAGTTCCAGTCTCCTTTCTCACCGTTGAAGTGGGGCGATGCCTTTACGGAAGGAAACAGTTGGCATTATTCCTGGTCCGTATTCCACGATCCGCAAGGATTGATTGACTTGATGGGGGGTGAAAAAGTGTTTATAGGAATGCTTGACTCTGTATTTACGGTTCCTCCCGTATTCGATGACAGTTACTATGGTCAGGTAATTCATGAAATACGCGAGATGACGGTGATGAACATGGGTAACTATGCTCATGGCAATCAGCCGATACAGCATATGATTTATATGTATAACTATGCCGGACAACCCTGGAAGGCACAATACTGGCTGCGCCAGGTGATGAACCGTATGTACACTCCCGGCCCCGACGGCTATTGCGGTGATGAAGATAACGGGCAGACTTCCGCCTGGTATGTATTCTCCGCATTGGGTTTCTATCCTGTTTGTCCGGGAACTGATGAATATGTTTTGGGAGCTCCTTTATTCAAGAAAGCTACGCTGCATTTTGAAAATGGCAATTCGTTGGTGATTGATGCTGCGAATAATAATTCTGAAAATATATATATCAACTCGCTCCGTCTAGATGGAAATGAGTATAGCAGGAATTATTTGAAGCATGGAGATCTGATAAAGGGTGGTGTCTTGAAATTTGATATGGGCAGCAAGCCTAATCTGCAAAGAGGAACACAGCCGGAAGATTATCCTTACTCTTTCTCCAATGAACTGAAAAAGAAGTAAGAGAAAACGTTAATAATGTGTTGAAGAAGGGGATAGCAAATAAAACTATCCCCTTCTTTCATTTTAAGGAAAAAAAATATCATTTTGTAGTAAGTGTATTTTGAGTGCCCGTTGTTTTATATACGTGAGTCGGAAGAAACGTTCTTCTGACGAATTAAAATTAACCAATGTGTAACCTTTAAACTTTGTTTATGAACAACAATCATGCTTTTCAAAGTTCGAAATTTCTGCGGACTTTATTAGTTTTGTTCTTCATGGCTGTATCAGTTCAGTGGACTTTCGCCCAGCTGAATTTGAACGTGTCCCGCACAACATTAGGGACGGTCATCGAACAGATTAAATCTCAATCTAAGTATCAATTTTTCTATGACGACAAACTTGCCACTGTGACGGTTGAAAGTGTCAAGGTGAAGAATGCATCTATTGAAGATGCTTTGAATGCTATTCTTAAAGGAAAAGACATTTCTTTTAAAGTAGAAGATAACATCGTTTATCTTTCTGAGAAATCGGCTGCACCGCAAGAGGGTAACCAACAAGGAAAAGAACGCACCATCACCGGAGTGGTATCTGATGATATGGGACCTCTGATTGGTGTGAATGTGCTGGTGAAAGGCACTACTGACGGCTGTATCACTGATATCGACGGTAACTTTACGCTGACTACTACTGTGGCGAATCCTGTGATTCAGTTCTCTTACATTGGCTACAAGTCACAGGAGATTGCAGCGAAAGGACAGGGAGCCATCAATGTTATGATGCAAACTGACTCGCAGTTGATAGAAGAGGTGGTGGTAACGGCACTCGGTATCAAACGTGCGGAGAAAGCATTGAGTTATAATGTAACTCAGGTAGATGCAGAGACCGCTTTGGCGGTGAAAGACGCTAACTTTATCAACTCGTTGAATGGTAAGGTAGCTGGTTTGAACATTAATGCTTCTTCTTCGGGCGTTGGTGGTGCCAGTAAAGTTGTTATGCGTGGATCAAGAGGTATTGAACAGTCTTCTAATGCACTTTATGTTATTGATGGTATTCCTATGTATAGTTTAAGCTCTGCCGGTGGTAGTAGTGAATTCGACTCACAAGGAACTACTGAAGCTATTGCTGATATCAACCCGGATGATATAGAATCGATGTCTGTGTTATCTGGTGCTGCTGCTGCGGCTTTGTATGGTAGTAATGCATCCAATGGTGCTATTGTTATCACTACTAAGAAGGGTGCTGCAGGACGTGTATCTTTATCTGTGTCCAGTAACACAGAGGTGCTGAATCCTTTTGTGATGCCTAAGTTTCAGGATTGGTATGGTACGTCTGGTACTGATGGAAGTTGGGGTTCCCGTTTAAACTCAAGTAATCGTTATGGTTATAATCCCAAGGATGATTATTTCCAGACAGGTATTATCGGTACGGAAACAGTTTCACTTTCTACGGGTTCGGAACACAATCAAACCTACTTGTCGGCTGCTGCGGTTAACTCTCGTGGAATTGTGCCCAATAACAAATATGAACGTTACAATTTTACGTTCCGTAATACTACCCAGTTCTTGAACGATAAGATGAAATTGGATGTAGGTGCGCAGTATATTATGCAGAAAGACCGTAATATGACTAACCAAGGTATTTATGCAAATCCGGTAGCTTCAGCTTATTTGTTCCCACGTGGTAATGATTGGGAAGAATATAAAATGTTTGAACGGTATGATCCTGTTCGTAAATTATATACGCAATATTGGCCGCAAGGTGGTGGCTCATATCGTTTGCAAAATCCTTACTGGATTAATTACCGCAACTTGCGTGAAAACGATAAAGACCGTTATATGTTGAGTGCTTCTCTGTCTTATGATATCCTGGATTGGTTGAACGTAGCCGGGCGTGTACGTATTGACAATTCTATGAATACTTACACTCAGAAATATTATGCTTCAACAGAACCGACTATTGCCGAAGGTTCTGATAACGGTTATTATGGTGTGACTAATACGCGTGACAAGCAAGCGTATGCCGATTTTCTGATTAATATTAATAAACGTTTTGGTGAAGATTGGGGGGTGACCGCTAATATTGGTGCTTCCTACTCAGACACCCGTTCTGAAGCAATGGGAGTAAAAGGTCCTATTCCTGCTGATGGTTTGGCTAACTATTTCTCAATAACTCAGTTGGACAAACAGACTACCAAGCGTGAAGAAACTGGTTATCGTGAACAAACGCAGTCTATTTTTGCTTCTGCGGAAGTCGGCTATAAAAATGCTTACTATCTGACATTGACTGGACGTAATGACTGGCCTTCACAATTAGCAGGTCCCAAGTCAGTACAGAAGTCTTTCTTTTATCCTTCAGTGGGTGCTTCTGTTCTCTTATCTGAGATATTCACTTTACCGGAAAGTATTTCTTATCTTAAATTGCGTGCTTCATGGGCATCTGTAGGTTTGCCATTCAAACGTTTCCTGGCTTATCCTACTTTCGAATGGGATAGTTCTACAGGCAAGTATAGTACAAAATCTGCTTATCCTTTGTATGACTTGAAACCTGAACGTACCGATTCTTGGGAGGTAGGTCTTACGGCTCGTCTCTTAGGACACTTCAACTTGGATATTTCATTCTACAGTACCAAGACTTATAATCAGACTATGGATACACAGGAACTACCTACCGGAGGTTATAGCACTTTTTATGCACAGACTGGTAATGTGCGTAACCGTGGTGTCGAACTTTCTTTAGGTTATAAAAATACCTGGAATAAATTTACTTGGAACTCGAATTATACATTCAGTGCCAATAAGAATAAAATCCTTAGCTTGATTGACGGATATGTACATCCGGTGACTGGTGAGGTTATTTCTAAGACACAATTGGATATGAAAGGATTGTCAAATGCCCACTTTATATTAAAAGAAGGTGGTTCTTTGGGTGATCTATATTCTATGTCTGATTTGAAGCGTGATGCGAACAATAATATCTATGTGGACGCCAACGGCTCTGTTAAGACTGAAAGTCAAAAAGACGGAATTAAGCTTGGCTCTGTATTTCCGAAAGCTAATATGGCATGGCGTAATGATTTTCAATATAAGAACTTTGGCTTGGGCTTTTTACTGACAGCTCGTCTGGGTGGTATCGTTTACTCGGCCACACAAGCTACTCTTGATGCTAATGGTGTATCTGAAGCTTCAGCCCTGGCACGTGACAATGGTGGCGTGGTCATCAATGGTGGTGACGTTGTTGATGCGGAAAAGTGGTACACAGCGGTAGGTGGCGACAGCGGTATTCCGCAAATGTATACCTATAGTGCAACCAATTTACGTTTGCAAGAAGCATCCATTAGTTATACTATTCCCAGAGCGAAATTGAAGAATGTAATGGACATTACTCTCTCATTGGTAGGGCGCAATTTGTGGATGATTTATAGCAAGGCTCCTTTTGATCCGGAAGCTGTAGCTTCTACAAGTAATAACTATTATCAAGGAGTTGACTATTTCATGATGCCGAGTTTGCGTAGCGTGGGATTCAATTTGAAACTTAAATTCTAAAAGCTTGAAAAGTATGAAAATAAATAGTACAATAGCGAAATTCGTAGCTGCGGGAGCAATATTGTTCGGTAGCGTGGCTTGTACCGGAGATTATATAGATTATAATAAGAATCCTCATGAACCGGATTTGGATGAGATGCTGCCGGACGATTACTTGTTTAGTGCACTTTTACTGAATATGCAGGATGTGATGATGCCTGAACAGGAAAATTTCTCTCAGTATGTAGATTGTTTGATGCCAGGTGGATTTTCCGGTTATGTGGCAGATTCTAACTTAGGTACCGGCTGGTCGGGACGTTTTGCTACTTACAATCCGTCTGAGGCTTGGTTAAGAATACCTTTTGCTGACTTTTACGATAAGTTCTATCCAAATTACTTTCAGTTGAAAGACCAATGTGAGGATGAAGTATATCTTTCATTGGCAGAATTATATCGCATTTGCACTATGTTGCGAGTGACTGATACGTATGGACCAATTCCCTATTCTCAGGTGGGTGTGAACAATGCTTTGAAATCAGCCTACGATTCTCAGGAGCAGGTTTATAAGAAAATGTTTGAAGATTTGGATAGTATTATAGAAGTACTTACCACTTATTCTGCCCAGAATTTCAATTCCAGTGGCGATCGTATCTATGGTGGTAATACCAAGGCATGGGCAAAGTTTGCTAATTCTGTGAAACTTCGTATGGCTATGCGTATTGTATATGTCAATGAGAGTTTGGCAAAGCAAAAAGCTGAAGAAGCTGTTAATTCGGAAATTGGTGTAATGACTGCAAGCACGGATGGTGCTTATCATAAAGTTGTGGATCACAATCCATGGGAACGCTTTATGCCGAACTGGGGTGATGCTCGTATTTCTGCCGATTTGGTCTGCTACATGAATGGTTATGGTGATCCTCGTCGTGAAGTTTATTATGATAAGTCTACGTTTGCTACAAAAGGGGCTTATAAAGGTACGGAAGATTATGTCGGTCTGCGTCGTGGTATCAGACAGGGACAGTATAATGCATGGTCTCAAGGTTACTCTTGCATGAAGGTGACAGTGACTGATAATATGCTCATCTTCCCGACTTCAGAAGTCACTTTCTTGCGGGCAGAAGGTGCGCTCCGTGGGTGGAATATGGGCGGAACGGCTAAAGCCCTCTACGAAGAAGCTGTTAGTCTTTCTTTTGAAGAACGTGGTGTGTCCGGTGCTTCTACTTATCTGACTAATTCTACAGGATTACCAACTGTCTACAAAGATCCGTTGAAGGGAGAAGATGGACAGAAATATGATTACTCTGGTTCTACTAATTCTACGATAACTGTTGCTTGGGATGAAGCTGCAGATTTTGAAACGAAGTTGGAAAGAATCATCACTCAGAAATGGATTGCTATCTTTCCAAGCACTATGGAAGCATGGTCGGAATATCGTCGTACAGGATATCCTAAGTTGATGCCTGCGATGCACAATCTAAGTGATGGAGTAGTGGATGATGTAGAAGGTGCACGTCGTTTGCCTTATCCTGCTGATGAGTATCGTGAGAATGGAGAAAATTTGGATGCCGCTGTTTCTGCACTGACTAAGGAATCAAGTAATAAGAAAGGTGATACAATGGCAACCCGAATCTGGTGGGATTGTAAGCCTGCTAAATAATTACTCAAAATAATCATTGAATAGTATGAAAAAATATAAAAGTAATAAGATATTTGGAGCCTTGCTTCCTATATTGACTATGGCTTTGTTGGTATCATGTACTGATGTTGAAAGTATTGATATCAATCGCCCGGGACTCGAAGAACAGAGTCCGGAACTTTATGCCAAATATTTGGAGAACTTGAACGCATATAAAAGTTCTAGCGATCATAAGGTGGCATATGCATGGTTTGACAATAGTGTAAAAGCACCTTACAGTCGTGCTCATCACATTTCAGATATTCCCGACAGCTTGGATGTTGTTTCAATGATGTATCCGGCGGATTTGGCTGAATTCGAATTAGCAGATATGGCTGCTGTACGTAGAAAAGGTACAAAAGTGGTTTATACAATCAGTTTCGACCGAATACAGAAAGAATATGCGAATAAAGTGAAAGAAGGTGTAGAGACAGGTCTCTTCAGTGCTTATCTAAAGGCGGAAGTAGACAAACTGATAAGTTATGAATCTTCCTTTGACGGTATAATTGCGGAATATAAAGGGAAAAATCCTATTTATATGTCTGCGGTTGATAAGGAAGAGGCCAAGGCGAATCAGGATATTTTCTGGGGGGCTGTTATGGCATGGAAACAAGCCAATACTGCTAAGTTGTTGACTTTTCAAGGCTATCCGGAGAATTTGATAGGCCAGTCTATACTGACAGAATGTCGTCACATCATTCTGGCAACGGATGATGTAGATGCTGTTGAAAAGTTATCAGTAGTGGCACGTCAGGCTATGCTTTCAGCAAGTACTCCGACAGACCGTTTCGTAGTGGCAGTTTCGACTGTCTCTATGGATGCCGCCGATACCAAAACCGGATTTTATGATAAGGCAAGAGCTATTAAAGAAGCTGCCTATTGGATTACGGAACCTTCTGCTGACTATACCAGAGCTGGTATTGCGATATACAACATTCAGAATGACTATTACAATGCTGATGCTATATATCCATATGTGAAAGAAGCTATTAATATTATGAATCCTTCTCCTCGTAAATAAAAGAATAATATTATGAAACTGAAAAACTTATATTTAGTATCAATAGCATTATTGGCTGGGATGTTTTCAGCTTGCAGTGATGATACTGAGAATTTCGATAATCGTGTGTATATAAGTACTTCTGTCAAGGCCAGCACTGTATTGCTGAAGACAGAAACAGCGGAAGGCCAATTCCAATTGGCTTTGGCTAAACCTGAAGGAAAGGATATAAACGTATCTTTAAAGGCCGATATGTCTTTGGTTGAAATGTATAATGCCGTTTACTATGATAAGGCTCAGGGCTTACCGGCGGAATACTATTCTTTGGAGAATACGGAACTTGTTATTCCGGCAGGTACTGTTACCTCGGAAGCTGTAATGGTAAAATTCAAGAATTTGTTAAATCTGGATAGCGAACAGATATACGTGTTGCCCGTAACCATTGGACAAGCAGGTATTGATGTTTTGCAAAGTGCACGTACCATGTATTATGTTTTGAAGGGTGCTGCATTGATTAATGTAGTGGGTAACATTACCAAAAATTCTATTCATGTAGATTGGAAGAAACCGGAAGTGGCTAATAATCTGAGACAACTGACAGCTGAAGCTCTGATTCGTGTCAGCAAGTTCGACAAGATGCTTACAACGATTATGGGTATTGAAGGAGGCTTCTTGATTCGTATCGGAGATGCCGGTATTCCGCAGAATCAGTTACAGATTGCTAACCCGGATCATAACGTAACCTCTGCCGATTTGTCTATTCCTACGGGAGAGTGGGTACATATTGCCGTAACTTATGATGCGGATGCCAAGAAGATGATCGTTTATATTAATGGTAAGAATATGTTGGAAGATACAGTAGATTGTGGTGCTGTAAACTGGGGACAAACCATGACTGATGAAGGCAATGGTTTCTGGATTGGCCATTCTTATAACCGCGACCGTTGGTTGGAGGGTGAAATCTCAGAATGCCGCATTTGGAACAGAGTATTGACTGCGGATGAAATCAATGCTAAAAACCATTTTTATTTGGTGGAATCGGATTCGGAAGGACTGGCGGCTTACTGGAAGTTTGATGAAGGAACAGGCCAGACAGTTACTGACTACACCGGTAACGGAAATAATGGAATGGCTTTAAACCCGATTTCCTGGGTTGAAGTGGCATTACCTGAGAAATAAATCATTTTTTTTTAATAAAAAAACAGATGCTTATTATGAAATATCTGAATAATATAAAATTAAGTTTGGTGGCTGCCGCATTTGTATGCACCGGAACAGTCTTTACCGGCTGTGAAGATGACCTTACAATAAGTGGGTCTACTGACAAGTTAGAGACTGTGGACGGTGTATATGGCTATGTAAGGTCTGCAGCCGGAGCGCGTGAACTCACTCCAATTACTCTATTTGGAGATAAAGCGGGAACAGGACATCTTTTCTTTGAGCTGACTAAGGTAGCAGAGCAGGATGTTGCGGTGACTTTCAAAATAGACAAAGATGCTTTGGAAGCATATAATGAGGCCAATAATACATCTTACGAAATGTATCCGGTTGATAAATTGAGTTTAGCTAATGGTGGTAAGATTACAGTGAAGGCCGGTGAAAAGAAGTCTGCTTCGATGGAATTGAATATCAGTGCGGGAGGCACGATAGGTACAACTTACGCTGTAGCTATTTCAGCTACAGCAGACGGTGGTGCAACTGTTTCTACCAACAATCAGACATACATTTATTTGGTAAAGCCACAACCTACATATCCTGTGCGTGGAACTGCTCGTGATGTTAAAACACTTTGTTTTGTAGAGGTGAATAATGAAAGTATTCTGAACTGTGGTGAATATACGATGGCTAAGGATGGGACTCCTTTCTTTGATGTAGTCAGCATTTTTGCCGCTAATATCAATGTGGACAGTGAAACAGGGCGTGCGCATATATTTTGTAATGATCAAGTTTCTTTCTTGTTGAAGAATGCTGATCAGATTATTCGTCCTTTGCAGGCAAAAGGTATTAAGGTGAATATGACTATACTGGGCAATCACGATGAATCCGGTATGAGTAGTTTGTCTAAAGAAGCTGCCGAAGATTTTGCTAAGGAATTGAAAGCTTATGCTGATATTTATGGTTTGGATGGTTTCGATTTTGACGATGAGTATTCAAATTATTCGGAGAATCCAAGTCCGGGGTTTGAAGAGCGTTCCAGTGCAAATTATTGCCGCCTGATGTATGAGTGCCGTAAGATTATGCCTGACAAATTATTAGGTATTTATGAATATCTGCTATATGATGCTCCTAACGGTTCTGTGGAGGGCAAAAGCGCAGGTGAATTGGTGGATTATATGTGCTATGGAACTTATCAGAGATATGCGAAAGGGCGTGAGGAAAACTTTGCAGGGTTGCCTAAGTCTAAGTATGGTCCTTATTCATTGAAGATTAACAAAGAATATACTGGTGGTTGGGATAACTTTAATCAAGAAACTATTCAGGATTTGAAAGATGCCGGATATGGTTTGCAGGTGTTCTATAATCCTGAACCTGGAATTTTTAGTTACGACCATTACTTCACAGCAGTATCTAAAGTGCTGTATGATGACGAAGTAGAGTGGACTGGTAAGTATTATGAAAGAACCGGTTTCAGTACCATTAACGCTACGAGGGCTATTTACGAATCCTATCTGGGTGAATGGTCAGTTACTTCCAGCAATTCTTTGTATGTATATGTAGATGAAGAGAATAATCCACGTTGGTGGGATTGGGGTGGTTCGCAAAAGTTCAACATCCGTATTGAGGAAAAGGAAGCAGGAAAGAGTTATTATGTATATGGCTGGGGTACTTATCCTGAAATTACCAATAAATATCCGTTGGTAATGGAGTACAATGATTATGACGGGTTTATCTATATCTCTTGTCCGCAAACAATTCATGAAGCAGACGAAGCGGATCCCATCACATGGGAAATGCGTTTGGGAACATATGGAAAGGTAAATGTCTGGAATTTCTATGATTATACGAACCCGATCAGCGGATACGTCACTGTAGGCGGAACAGTTATTAATATGACCGGACCTGGCAACCGCTGGGGTATTGATCCATGTCATGATGTGGATGGAACATTTGTTCCGCCCCATATGGATGTGAAATATCATATTACAGAAAACTACACATTGGTGAAGAACTGATAAGATTAGTGTTTAACCTTTGTCAATACGAGCCTTGTCTTGACCTCAGGATAAGGCTCGTAATATAATCAGCAGCATGAAACAGCATCTTATATCATTAGTCCTATTTTTCTTTTTTCTGTTGAGCGGTTGTATGCCTCTCAAACAGACAGAGGTCACTTCTCCCGATGGGCACATCCGTTTAGCCTTTGCTTTGGACGGTAATAATAGCATGACTTATCAAGTCAGTGTAGGAGACACCGTCTTCATCACCCCTTCTTTATTAGGTTTCACAGCCAAGGACGGAGTGAATCTTGCCGAAGGTTTCAAGGTCATAAACACCGACTTCACCACCCATGACGAAACCTGGACCCAACCTTGGGGCGAAAACAAAACCATCCGCAACCATTACAACGAAATGGCTGTCCACCTGTCCGATGCGGCAAACACGAAACTGACTTTGCGTTTCCGTGTTTTCGACGATGGAGTGGGCTTTCGCTACGAATATGAAGTTTCCGGGGCAGACAGCATTCTGGTGACAGACGAACTGACTGCGTTCAATATAGCACAGGATGGCACTTCGTGGTCCATACCTGCCAATTCTGAAACATATGAATTGCTATATCGTACACAGCCTGTCAGTCAGATAGACAATGCCAATACTCCCATGACTTTCAAGACAGGCGGCCTGTACGCCAGCATCCACGAAGCCGCGTTGACGGACTTCCCCGAAATGACACTGAAGAATACCGGAGGTTGCCATTTCAAAGCCGAACTGGCTCCCTGGCCCGACGGCATAAAAGCCCGCATAGCCGGAGGAAGTTTCAAAACTCCCTGGCGCACCTTGCAGATTGCCCCGAAAGCAGTGGGACTGATTAACTCAGGACTCATCCTCAACCTGAACGAACCGTGTGCACTGGAAACCACGGACTGGATACGTCCGATGAAATATGTGGGCATCTGGTGGGGAATGCATCTGGGTGTGGAAAGCTGGGTCATCAACGACCGTCACGGCGCTACCACCGCGAATGCGAAACGATATATCGACTTTGCCGCCGCCAACAACATAGCAGCAGTGATGTACGAAGGCTGGAATGAAGGTTGGGAAAACTGGGGCGGAACGCAGACATTCGACTACACGAAGCCGTATGCTGATTTCGATATAAAAGAGATAGCCCGCTACGCCCGTGAAAAAGGCGTTGAGATCATCGGACACCATGAAACCGGCGGTAACATCCTCAACTACGAGAAGCAGCTGGATAAAGCCTACAAATGGTATGCCGACCTGGGCGTCCATAGCGTGAAGACCGGTTATGCCGGCGGACTACCGGGCGGGCACAATCATCACGGGCAATACAACGTGCGCCATTACCGCAAAGTAGTGGAAACCGCCGCTAAATATCATACTACGCTCGACGTGCACGAACCTATCAAAGATACGGGCATCCGTCGCACCTATCCCAATATAATGACCCGTGAGGGTGCCCGTGGTATGGAATGGAATGCCTGGAGTGAAGGTAATCCGCCCGAGCATCATGTGATGCTGCCTTTCACCCGTTTGCTGGCAGGTCCTATGGATTATACGCCCGGCATATTCGACATCATGTACGAGCGGGCCAAGAACTCTCCACACCGCAAGCAGTGGAATATGAAGGACAGCAAAGACTGCCGCATCAACACCACACTGGCAAAGCAGATAGCTAATTGGGTGATACTTTATTCCCCCTTGCAGATGGCGGCGGACATGATCGAGAACTACGAAGGACATCCCGCTTTCCAGTTCTTCCGCGATTTTGATGCCGACTGTGACTGGTCGGAAGCGCTGGCAGGCGAACCGGGAGAGTTTGTGGTCATTGTCCGTAAGGCAAAAGATAAATACTTCCTGGGAGCCGCAACAAACGAAGAAGCGCGTAGAGTGGATGTTAAGTTAGACTTTCTGGAAAAGGGCAGGGTATATCGTGCCTTGATCTATGCCGATGGAGAGGGAGCCGACTGGGAACTTAATCCTACGGCTTATGAAATCATTGAGAAACTGGTGACTGCCGATGACACCCTGACAGTCTCTATGGCAAGAGGCGGCGGACAAGCCATCAGCTTTATGCCTGCCTGACATGAAAACGTAATACGATCAAAATATGAAGAAGAACATGAAAATCAATTCTATGCTGATGGGCGGTCTTCTTGCGCTGGGGATGTACGGTTGTACACCGGAGGTGCAGGATTACTCATCCTACGTCAATCCCTTCATCGGTACGGGAGGGTATGGGCACACTTATCCAGGGGCGGTGGTGCCTAACGGAATGATTCAACCCAGCCCCGACACACGCATTTATCAATGGGACGCTTGTTCCGGTTATTATTATGCCGACTCTACCATCAACGGGTTTTCACATACGCATCTCAGCGGTACGGGGTGCGGCGATTACGGTGATGTATTGCTGATGCCTACCGTGGGCAGGCAGGATTACCATCCGATGGGAGAGGAGAGTCAGCAGATGGCATACGCTTCCGCTTTCTCTCACGACAATGAGACGGCCCAGCCCGGCTATTATTCGGTGTTCTTGGATCGCTACAAGGTGAAAGCCGAACTGACGGCTACCCGGCGTGCGGCTATCCACCGTTACACTTTCCCGAAAGCGGAAGATGCCGGGTTTATCCTTGACCTGGATTATAGCCTGCAACGCCAGACCAATGAAGAGATGGAGCTGGAAGTCATCAGCGACACAGAGATACGGGGCCGTAAAAAGACGGTGTATTGGGCTTTCGACCAGTATATCAACTTCTACGCCAAGTTCTCAAAACCGTTCACTTATACACTGGTGACCGATTCTATGGCACTTGACGAAGGCGGCCCTCTGTTGCCGACTGCCAAAGCATTGTTGCAATTCCAGACCGCAGATAATGAACAAGTCTTCGTCAAAGTCGGTGTTTCTGCCGTCGATATGGATGGGGCACGCAAGAATGTGGAAGCCGAGATTCCCGCCTGGGATTTCGACGGTGTGCGCAGTGCCGCCCGTGAGTCATGGAACGATTATCTCTCAAAGATAGAGATCGAGACAAAGGATGCCGACCAGCGGACTATGTTCTATACGGCACTCTACCATACGGGCGTGCAACCCAATCTGTTTACAGATGCTGACGGCCGTTATCTGGGTATGGATTTGAAACCCCATCAGGGCAGTGTGGAAAATCCTGTCTACACAGTCTTTTCTTTGTGGGACACTTTCCGTGCCTATCATCCCTTGATGACGATTATCGACCCGGATTTGAACCAGGCTTTCATCCGTTCGCTTATTTTGAAACAGCGTGAAGGCGGCATCTTCCCCATGTGGGAGCTTGCGGGCAATTACACCGGGACTATGATTGGTTATCATGCCGCATCCATCATTGCCGATGCCTACACAAAGGGTTATCGCGATTTTGATGTGGAAGACGCTTACAAAGCCTGCATCCGTGCTGCGGAATATGACACCACCGGCATCCAGTGTCCTCCGCTGGTATTGCCTCATCTGATGCCGCAAGCCAAATTCTGGAAGAACAAGATAGGCTATGTGCCCTGCGACAAAGATAACGAATCGGTGGCCAAAGCATTGGAATATGCTTATGACGACTGGTGCATCTCGGTATTGGCGGAAGCTCTGGGCGATAGACCTAATCAGGAGAAATATGCCGCGTTTGCCAAAGGATACCAGGTTTATTTCGACGCTTCCACCCGCTTCATGCGCGGACTGGACAGTGAAGGCAACTGGCGCACACCTTTTAATCCCCGCTCTTCCAACCATCGTAACGATGATTATTGCGAAGGTACTGCCTGGCAGTGGACCTGGTTTGTGCCCCATGATGTGGACGGATTGGTGAAGCTGATGGGAGGCCGTGAGGCTTTTATCGGCAAGCTGGACTCTTTGTTCATCGCCCCTTCGGCGATGGAGGGTGAATCGGTGTCCGTTGATATTTCGGGTCTGATAGGGCAGTATGCGCACGGCAATGAGCCGAGCCACCACATAGCCCATCTATATAACTATGTCGGTCAGCCTTGGCGAACGCAGGAATTGGTGGACGAAGTGCTCCATACCCTCTACTTCAATGATCCTGACGGCTTGTCGGGCAATGAAGACTGTGGTCAGATGTCGGCATGGTTCATACTCAATTCAATGGGATTCTATCAGGTATGTCCCGGTAAACCGGTATATTCCATCGGTCGTCCGCTGTTCAATAAGGCGACCATCCATTTGAAGGATGGCAAGACATTCACCATTGTGGCGCCTGGCAACAGCCGTGAAAACAAATATGTGCAGAAGATGCTCCTTAACGGCCGGGAGCTGGCAACTCCATTCTTCAACCATCAGGACATTGCAGACGGTGGGACGTTGGAACTGACGATGGGAGATCAGCCGTTGATTGAAAAATAGATAGAACGAAAAGAGGTCTCAAAAGCCGCTTTGCCTATTCGGGCGAATGGTTGTTCGCCCCTACACGCATCATTACAGTGCTTGTAGGGGCGAATAATCATTCGCCCGAATGCATAAAGTGGCTTTCCGGGCACAAAATTTCTGTTCTATGTGTAGAGATAAAAATAGGGTAAAAAGACAACACCATAGTGATAATCTGATTTTACTGGAGAAAGTGGATAAACTTTTTATTGACATAATAAAGAGTGGGGGGCTGACTGACGAAGAAGAACGTGTGACCAAACGTATTGTAAAAAAAGGAACTAAACTCATTGATGAGTATGAAAAGGAGAAGGAACGGAGAATACGGGAGAGGGAAATAGAGAAATATGGATCATGACAGTTTGAAAGAGAAATATTAAGAAATTCTAAAATGAAAAATGTACACTTCTTTTTTGTATATCATTGGTTGTAAATGCAATACAGAAAACAAGTGTACAAAAATAACTTTTGATTTATTTTATTATGCTTTGCTTTACAGTGGCGGAAGCAATAGTGCCTGCGCCTGATACTGTAACATTGCAAAAATGAAAGATACAGATCAAAAAACAATCTCAGATCCGGCTCTTCCCGGTTTCGTTTCTGAGTTTCCGGGCGTGCGGAGTAAAACATCACGCACCATCACTATCCGGGAATTTATAGACACGGTGCGTAGCGACCGCTATCGTCAGCGTGTATTGGAGTATCGTCGGCTGAAGTCTCTGCCCGGGCATGAAGCTGAAGCGCAGGCGATAAAGGAAAAGATGCCGTGCATTGTGCCGGCCGGCGTATGCCCGAACGGACATGCGGTGAAAGATTTGTCGGCTCACAGCGGGCTGTTGTGTATTGACCTCGACCACACCGACCGACGCACGCAGGAAGTGTTTGCGCTGGCCTGTGCCTTGCCCTTTACTTGCGCCTCGATTGTCAGTATCTCCGGCGAGGGCATCAAGGTGCTGGTCCGCGTGCACACGGAAGATGTGCGGCAAGACTATGCACGCCTCTATGCGGCGGTAGGTAATGCGGTGAGCACCCATGTAGGGCATCCTTATGACGAGAAGTGCAAGATTCTGACCCAGCCCTGTTTTTATAGCTATCACACCGAGGCATACTATAACGTGGAAGCTGTAGTATTTGAAATGCCCGAAGTTGTGCCTGAATCGGCTTCCTCTGCATCTGCTGTCCCGGTGGTGGAAAATCGGAAGATATCGCTGTCTGTCGCTGAAGCAATTCCGGGTGCTGTCTGTGGCTCTGTCCCGACTTCCGCCCGTGGTTTCATTCTCCGGTTGCTCGACGATTTTGAACGTAACAATCCCTTTCGCCGCGGCAACCGCAACGACCTTGCCTTGAAACTGGGGCGTGTGGCGGGAAGTAAAGGTTTTTCTCCGGATGAACTGGGAAAACTGATCTCTCTTTTCTCCGGTCGCTACGCATCGGGTGATTTCACGGCTGAAGATATTCGTCAGCGCGTAGTGGCTGGATATCAGTTTGTTGAGGGCTTGCCGAAAGCGCAAAAAGAGCCGGATAGGGGTCAAAAAGGGGTCAGGGTCACTTATAACCCCGTTTACGCCTCGAATGAGGAGGAAACACCGGAGGCGGTGTTGGAGAAAAATGATGAATTGCGTGCCGATGCACCCTATATTCCCGATACTGTTTTCGCCAGTCTGCCCGATTTCCTGACACGCTGCTGCCGCTATACAAGCGACAAGCGTGAACGTGATATGGCATTGCTGGGCTGCCTGAACAGTTGCAGTGCCATTTTTCCTTATGTTAGTTTCCTCTATAAGAAATCGCTGTATTCACCGCATTTTTTTCTGGCTTCCGTGGCATCTGCCGGTGCGGGTAAAGGCATCATGGCTTTCACCGCTATTTTGCTGGATCCCACGCAGGAGTATTACGACCAGATACGCCATGCGAACAAGAAAGCTTATGAACAGGCCTTGCTGGGCTGGGATGCGGAGCAGCAGCAGGCACGGCGGGAGAAACGTCTGCCGGACATCAATCTGAAACCGGAAGAACCGAAAGCCCAGTACCTCAAAATATCGGCTACCACCAGTAAGAGCCGTCTTATTGAGCATCTGGCTACTGCCGGTGAAGTAGGTTGCTGCATGGCTACTACCGAAATCAATACAATGGTTTCGTCACTGGGGCAGGATTGCGGTAAGTATGAAGATATTCTGTGCAAGGCTGCCCATCACGAGGAGGTCTCCTCGTCATACAAGGTAGACGGGGATCCGATAGTGGTGAAACATCCGCATCTGGCACTCAACATTGCCGGTACGCAAGAGCAGTTCTCCATCTTTTTCCGTTCGCTCGAAGTGGGGCTTTTTTCCCGTTTCGCGTTCTATACCCGGCAGCAAAGCCAGAAATGGGAATCGTGTGCCCCGGATGATGAGCAAGTGGACTTGCGCAGTTACTTCCGGAGTTTGGGGAAGGAATTGCTTGAGATGCACAAAGTATTGTTGGAGTCGCCCACGCTGGTCACCTTCAGTCCCGCACAATGGCAACAGCATACGGCACTTTTCAGCGAGCTGCTGCGTCGGGTGTTGTTGGAGGGGCGTGATTCTTCGGGCAGCCTCATCCGTCGCGCCGGATTGTTGGGGATGCGCCTGGCTGCCATCTTCACTATCTTCCGCAAGTGGGAAGATTATCGCTATGCGAAGGAATATTGCTGCACGGACGCTGATTTCCGCACGGCTATGGATATTGTCCGTACACTTGTGGAGCATAGTTTGTTGCTCAGTACTTCGTTGCCCGACACTAATCAGCCTCCCGTCAGTATGCACCGTTTTCATCGTTTGGATGAGATTCTGTCGTCTTTGTCCAAAGAATTCACCTATACGGATTTTGTCCAAAGTGTACAAAATACCGGTTTGTCCGAATCCACGGGCAAACGGCTTTTGCAAAAGGCATTGAAACTGCAATATGTTGTAAAAGAGGAGAATGGCTATCGGAAGAAACGCAAACCCTCCTCTGGACGGGGGTATAAGTGACCCTGAACCTAAAGTGAACCCTCCAAGGCTTTGGAAAAACCTTTCCGAAGTCTTGGATGTGTCAGGATTTTTTTTGAATGAAACATAGATAAACGAAAATAAAGAAAAAACATTGTAATTATGAAAAAGTACACAAGTTCCGAAGCAGCCTCTTCTGAGGACTCTGAATCCGCAGCCTGCCGGTTTGAAATCAAGGCATATCTGAAGTCCGATCTGGCACTGCTTTACTTTCCCTGTCTTTCGGCCGAGGCGGCTTTCAGGAAACTCCGTCGCTGGGTCAACTTCAATCCGTCCCTTCACCATGAACTTTACGAAGGTCCTGAAGGGAAGAACGATCAGATATTCAGCAAGCGTCAGGTAGCGGTGCTGGTGAAGTATCTGGATGAACCCTGACCAGGATGACAACAAGCAATGTTATGATGCTGAACAAGCAATGTTCCGCACCACGGCATTGCTTGTTTTGCATGATAACATTGCTTGAGTTTAGAGGGAGTTTATTTCATCGATGGGGAGTCCGGTGACCGTAGCGATTTCGCTGGTGGGAAGTCCGATATTCTTTAAATTCCGGGCAATGTTTCTGGCCTTTATCAATTCTCCTTCCGCTCTTCCTTCCGCTCTTCCTCTTGCTTCTCCTCTTGCTTCTCCCCTTGCTTCTCCTCTTGCTTCTCCCATTGCTTCTCCCTTTTGGATAGCTGTGTTAATCACATTGTTCCAGTCTCTGTACACTTTCAAACTCTCCTCGTATGCATAGAGTTTGTCGGGGGAGAATTGCGCGATTTCCGCGGCTTCGAAGAGGCGGTTGAACACACGCTCCTGCAAGGCTGTGGGACGTTCCATGAGGCGGGATAGGTTTTTGAGGACGAACATCCATTTGTCGAACAAGGTTTCCAGCTCCTGTTCGGTCTTGTGGAATTTGGGCATCTCCAGGTAGACAAAGGTGAGTTTGTCATAAAACACTTCGTGGGTGCTTGTCTCCATCAGCTTCACTTCATGGTAGAATTGGGGCGACTTCACGTCATCGAGGGTAAAGTTCAGTATGCCTATTATGTATACCGCTTTGAGTTCATAGTCCCATATTTCTCCCTTGATGGCTTGCTCCCTGATGGGGTAAGTGGAGTAATAGATGCTTCTGTCCTTGAAGAACTGCTGTTCCCCTTTCTGCATCTCAATCAGGATTTTCTCTCCTTTCTCGTTCTGGCAATAGACATCGAAGACGGCACGGCGTTCGGGTTCCCTGCTGCCCAGATGTTCGGTGTTCAGGTAGGTGACATCTTCTATGACCTGTTCACCGTTGAACAGGGCATTGAGAAATCCGATAAGAACTTCCTTGTTCAGGTCGGTTCCGAACAACAACTTGAATGCAAAATCGGTATAGGGGTTCACATACCTCTCGCGTAATCCTTCACTGCACATAATCCTTTGGCATTTATTGTTTTATGCAAAGGAACGAAAAAAAAGCGGATTTGAGAAAGATAGAGCAGGTAATTTCTGCCGGCACTGGAACAAAGTCCGGCAAAGTACAGCCCGGTACGTACCGGTATGGCCATGTATGTCCCTTCCTGCCGCTGTCTTCCCGTACCTTTGTCATGTCCTCAAAGCGGGGACCCTGCGAAGTTGTTTCCGGGGTATGACGTCGCCTCTGCCACTTCTTCGTTCGATACAGAGATAGATTCCGGTTAACGGCCGGAGTTATCAGTCTTCAGAAAAAATCATTAATATGTCAGTAACGTACAAAAAACAGTTTCGTAAGAATCCGTTCAAGAAGGACGGTTCGGGCAAGTTCTATCCCCAACTTGTGGTTTGGGGCAAGTCTGCCACCCTGAACAGCATTGCCGTTCAGATGAAGGATAGTAGTTCGCTCACCCTGGGCGACATCCAGAGTGTACTCACCAATTTTGTGAAAGCCATGCGCGGCGAGCTTTTCAACGGTCGCTCGGTCAACATCGACGGCTTCGGCGTTTTCAGCCTTTCGGCCTCCACCGTGGGGTCTGTGCTTAAGAAGGAGTGTCTGCCGGAGAAAATCAGGGCTGTCCGCATCAATTTCCGCGCTTCGAGTGCTATCCGGCCTAACCTGGATGCCGCCACTACCCGTGCCGAAGACCGCATCGACTTCGTCGACCTTGAGACTCAGCTCAAGAGGCTGAACATGCAAGGCTCCGGCGAAGAGGGAGATGATGGCAAAGATGATGGCGGCGGTGGCAGCGGCGGCGGTGTGGATGAAAATCCGCTGGGGTGAATCCATTAAATAACTAATAAATCATCGTATGAGAACAATCGATCACATCATTATCCACTGTTCCGCCACTCGCGAGGGTAGCAGCCTTTCGGTGGAAGAGTTGGAGAAAATACACCGTCGTCGCGGTTTCCGTGGTATCGGCTATCACTATTACATCCGCCGTGACGGTACGGTAACGAATACGCGTCCGCTGGAAGTTGTCGGTGCGCATTGTAAGGGAAACAACGCTCATAGTGTAGGCATCTGCTATGAAGGTGGTTTGGATGTCCGCGGGAATCCGAAAGATACCCGGACACCGGAACAGCGCAGCGCCATGCATCTGCTGGTGGCGCAATTGCTGAAACGGTTCAAAAACAATGTCTGCATTTGCGGGCATCGTGACCTCAGTCCGGACCTGAACGGGGACGGGGTGATAGAACCGGAGGAGTGGGTGAAGGAATGCCCGTGCTTTGAGGTGAGGAAGGAGCTTTGAAAGTAATGAGACATGAAATACAAGATAATGGCCGATGGAAAGGAGGTGTTGGAATAATGGCAATCAAGAAATCCGTTTGGAGTATGATTCTGAAGGTGGCTGTCGCGGTGATAACAACGATAGCGGGGGTGCTGGGCGTTAATGCGATGACACCGTAAAAGAAACTTGTTGTCGCAGGGAATGGATATGCTATTATAGCTTATTCTCTGCGACCTTTTTTATTCATTTGATATATTTTGTTTATGAAAAAGAAACTATTTACAATATTACTCGTTTTGCCGGGGATGTTCATGACGCAAAATGTGCATGCGGCAGACATAAGGAGTTCACGGGATATTCCAGCGGTTCCGGCGCACATGCCAGTTTATTCTCCACAAGTGGCCGAGATGATCCGTTATGATCAGGTGGAGGTGAATATGAATACCGGGTGCATCGGGCAGACTATTCCATTAGTTGAACTGAATGACAGAGACTTTGACTTTTCTCTTTCTTTATCCTATAACTCTTCTGGGTTTTGTCCGCAAGTCCCCGATAATTATATAGGACGTAATTGGGCTTTGAATGGTTTGGGAGTTATTTATCGGAAAGTGAACGGTATACCGGACGATATTCGTGCTTACCGCACTAATCCTGAATTATCCGAACAGCGATTTGCTGACGGTTTTCTGCGTATGCTTGGTAATAAAAAGTTCAGTTTGCCTACTTTAGAACAAGATATACGCAATAATCCATATCATTATGCCCAAAGGGAAGATATGGAAAATGGTGTATCGACCATTCCTGGGATAAGTGGAGATATTGAGGCCTGCGCCGATATTTTTTATTTTTCTATGGGCAAGCATTCGGGAAAGTTCATGATCAATTTAGATGGTAGTATCAGTGCTATGGGTAATAATGGTGGTCGCTATCAGGTTTCATTGGAGGATATGAAACAGTTTACGTCTACCGGTGCTCAAGATACATATATTCGCATAACTACAGATGACGGTTACGTCTATACGTTTGGCGGACAGGGATATGCTTCCTTGGAGTATACAGCCCTTTCCTGGCGAGAATGGCATAATGTTTTACCCCCGGAAAGTACTATACAAGCTCGTCATGAGATAACAGCCTATTATCTGACCGAAATACAAGCGCCAAGTGGTAGGAAACTGAACATAAAGTATAAGGATATACCGGCTGCTTGTCATGAGTCTCCCTATAAATTTGCCTTTTCGGTGGTCCCCCCTCCTTTAGATGGGAAAGACGTCCCTTTGTCTTACTCTTTGTCTGGCAGGAATTGCTTTGTGGGGAAAATGGCCGGGGTGGAACAATATATGTATCATGGAGCATTCGCCGGATATGACGAGTTCTCCCTGACCAAGGTGGCTTTGGTTGACGAGATTTCCACTGATGCGGGGTATGTGAAGATGTATTATTCTTCTCGTAGCCAATTGCCTGATTATACCAGCGGATTGGCTATGCAGAAGGGACAATTTCCCCTCTCTTGCGGAGCTAAGCTGGATAAGATCGTTTATGCCTCTTATGGCCTCAACAAGAACGTTGCTTTCCAATATTCTTATCAGGCAGGCAATCGCATGTTTTTGACTTCGGTGAATCATTCCAAATATGGAAAATATGGCTTCGAGTATAATGGCACGAATGGCATTGCGGCTCCTACACCGTTGACATCGAACATTGACCATTGGGGATTTTGGCGGGGGCGTAAAAGTAATCAGGGTATTGTTCCGGGCATGAGTGTCCTTAATAATTATCCTTTGAATTATGAGATTACTACCCAAGACCGCAATCCAACCGGAGAGGATTATGACTGTACGCTGCTCAAGTGTGTGACATTTCCGACAGGTGGGAAAATAAAATATACGTATGAACCACATCGCTATAGTTTTATCTTGAAACAATCCCGTTCGTCTGATTATTTGCCGGATAGGGTTTCGCTGAACAGTAGTGACAACAAAATAGCCGGTGGGGCTCGCATTCATGAGGTACATGTTATGGATTCCGATAATTCTCCTGTGAAAACTGTGGTATATACTTATGGAAGAAATATGGATAACGGTATGGTGATGTATATGCCTTTCTATAGATATACCTTCACCATGGATGAGGGGATTGTGGGTAAGTATGCGGTGGATGCGGTGGCTACTAATAGCCAGGGATTTACGGATATTGCTTATCCTTCGGTGCATATTCGATATCCTGAAGTGATAGAACATTATATGGAGGCAGGAAATACGACTCTTACCATTCCTCATCCGTATAAGGTGGTTGATTTTGTGTCGTATGAATATGGCGTTAAGTGGTATGGCGGCGAACTTATTTTCCCTACTTACGACCGTTTTGATTTTTATAATCCTGATGTCTTTTTTGCCAAGGATGAGATGCAGAAAATTTATAATAAGAATTTATTTGCTCATCCCTCGCTTGACTATTCGCTTATGCTGGATAAAGTGAAGGCAGAGACATATTATAACAGTAAGAAGGAGGTGGTGAAGAGCATAAACTATGAGTACGATTTTTTAGATCGCAATAGCTATGCTCTCTATTTCTATTCTCCGTCTCCGTCTTTACACTTGCGTACAGGGTTGTATATGCATGTTGGTAAAGAAAGCTTTTCCCCTTATGTCCTGAAGAGTCAGACTGTGCGGACTTACGTGCCGGACGAGCCGGATGCGGAAAAAGTAGATAAGGAATGGTTTAGCCATACACGCTTTGGAGATTTGCTGAAGCATTCCGTGTTGAAAAGTAGCGGGGATACGTTGACAGATGTATATGATTATAAATATTGCCGGCAAACCCTGCTTGCGAAGCGCTCGCGCTTGCTGAATGGAAAGATTCTGGATACGGAAGAATTGGTTTATGATTCTGTTCGCAACGGGAGATGTATGCTCTATATGCCGACACAAATATTGAAGGGCATTCCGGGGAAGATGGAGATTCGTACTCGCTATTCGCACTATGACACCTACGGTAATCCTACCGTGCGCGACGAGGATGGTGTTGCCACTATCTACCTTTGGGGGTATCACGGACAGCATCCGGTGGCACAAATAGAAAACTCAACGTATGCGGAAGTTCAGCAGGCATTGGGGCGGTTACCGGAAAGTTGTTCGTCTGCCACTACTTACGAGAGTGTGGTTGCCACGTTGAGAGAAAAGCTATTTGGTGCCCGGGTCTCGACCAGTAAGTATCTTTTCTCTGTGGGACTTACCGGTAAAACAGACCCTGCCGGTCGAGAAATGGAATATAACTATGATAGTCAAGGCCGTTTGATAGAAACTTGCCGCTTTAATGAACAGGGTCAGCGGAATTTGACAGGATTTCACCAATATCATTTGGTGAATGAATCTAACTAAAAATCAGCTTATGAAAACATTTTTATTACGAAGCTTTTTGCTTCTGGCGTTTATGCTGTGTTGTCAAAAGAACAATGCAATGCCGGTACAGACAACTGTGTGGAAAACAAGCTATGATACCAATACGTCAACAGACTCTTATGGTAATACCAATAAGGATGTGCGCTTTAAATTTGAAGTGACAAGTTCCGGTGTTGTGGCCTTTACTCATGCCGGCTCTGCTCTAAGTAGGACTTCTATGTATTTGTTACGTCATCTTTCTAACGGTAAGATTCAGGAAATTGCTTTTTCCAGTGATGCGATCCAAACGCCCATTATTCAAGGGATTTGGAAAAATAGCAATGTGAAATATTATGTTGAGCAAGATTTGCGAAAGATGTCTACTGAGCAGGCCTTTTTGTGCGAGTCGCTTGCTGAAGGGGTATATGAGTTGGTGAGTGAAGGTACAGATACTGGTTACTCTAATAATGGAGATATACATTTGAACGTGTATTCAGCTGCACCTAATAAGAATACTGTAAAGGTAGGAAGTACGGATGAGGAACTCTTTTTTATGCATGAATTGAAAACCGAACTTTCTACAAAAGTTTATTGTTATTTCGAACTTGAAGTTACACGCCCTGCTATTCTGGATATTGAGATAACAGGACAAGTGAATGCTCAAGTTGATTTATCTATATATACAGAAGAGGGTAATTCTGTAGAAGAGTATAATAAAGGCCCGTTTCATAATTTACATTTGTCTCCCGGAATCTATACTATATCAGAGAATTATCATGCTGAAGGCAATACTCATGTAGTACTTGTTATCCACGCTGTTCCTGTAGAGGAAGAACCGGAACGTCCGGTAGAAATGTCTCCGTATACCCCCAATGCTTCTCATAGCTACATAACCTCCATAGTGCCTGTCATGGCGCAGACTACACCTGATTCACTTCGTTATCCCGGTAAGGCCATTCACTCTATAAATTATTATGATGGATTAGGCCGCCCGGAACAGATTGTGCAATATGGCGCTTCGCCCGATGGGAAGAAAGACTGTGTAAGTCGCACTGCTTATGACAGATTAGGCCGTGAACATCAACAATGGCTTCCCTCTTTCGTATCCCGTAGTTTCGGATATACTTCTACCAATTCTTTGGAGGGCATTTCGGCTACTCAATACAATGACCGTTACGCTTATAATCGCATGGTTTATGAAGATTCTCCTTTGGAGCGCATCATAGAACATTATGGACCTGGTGAAGCCTGGCAAGTGGGCGGGCATGCCGTGAAGTCTGCCTACCGATTCAATCAGGCTGCTGATAATTGTCTGTTTTTCACAGTTGACGGCACCCGGGAGAATCCTGTACTGGTACGTAAGGGATTTTATTCTCCGAACCTGCTGGATGTGACGCGGACTACTGATGAAGATGGTAATCGGGGTGAGGTATTTACTGATAAGGAAGGGTATAAGGTATTGGAACGTCGTTTCCTTTCCTCCATTGCTACAACGTCCGCATCGTCTGATACTTATTATGTGTACGATGATTATGGTAACCTTTGCTTTGTGCTCTCTCCCGAAGCGTCGGCACGCTATATCGCCAATCCCGTTACCGCATTGGAACTGTATGCCTACCAGTATCGTTACGACTATCGCAACCGCTGTACGGGGAAGAAACTTCCCGGCACAGGCTGGAACAGTTATGTTTATGATGCTGCCGACCGATTGGTGTTCAGTCGCAACAGCGAACAGGCAAAACGTGGTGAGTGGCTTTGTAGCTTATCAGATATTTATGGTAATCTGGTAATAAGTGGAATCTATGCTGCGAGTGTTTCTGTTGAAACTGTCAACAGGCTAAATGTGACTGCTACTTTTACAGGCAAGACTACTGATTATTATGGTTATTCGCTTCCTTCTTCCTTCTTAACGTTGAACAAGTTCACGCCCCAAGAAGTGCGTTATTATGATGATTACCGTTACAAACAATGCAGTTCAAAGACATTTCCTGCTTCACTCGGCTATGTGGCAAAGCCTGGTTATCCAGTCCGTTTTGGTAGTGACTCAGATAGGATTTTACATAAAGGAAGGGAAACGGGAAGCTTGGTTCGTGAACTGGGCAGCAGCGATGGATGGGTATTTACCTGTTTTTATTATGACTATTACGGTCGTCCCATCCAGACGCGTAGCTCTTGTTTGGGACGTACTTCCGTACAGCATCAGGCCTATAACTTTTCTGGTGCCGTTACCTCCGGTTGTTTGGAACAAACAGGTATATCTCCTTTTGAAAAGAAATATGTTTATGACCATATGGGGCGATTAATTGATGAACAACATATTTTTGACGGTTCTACTACTGATTTCTTGTTTGATTATGATGATCTGGGACGCTTGCATCGTTTGTGTCGCAAGCGTGGAAATGATACGTTGAGCACGACTAATAGTTATAATATTCGTAGTTGGCTTACAGAGATTCATAATTCTTCTTTCAGTCAAAGTTTGTATTATACTGATGGAAACGGTACTCCCTGCTACAATGGCGATTTGAGTAGTATGACATGGAAATGCAGCGATGGTGTGACACATGGATACAAATATACTTATGACGGATTGAACCGATTGCTGAGTGCTGCGTATGGACAAGGAACAGCTATCAATGCCAACCCGAACCGTTTCACGGAGCAAGTGACCGGTTATGACAAGAATGGAAATATCCTGGGTTTGAAGCGTTATGGGCAGACAGGTGCTTCGTCTTATGGTTTGATTGATAATCTTGCCCTGACTTTGAACGGCAACCAGCTAAAAGCTGTGAATGATGCAGTTACGACTTCTGTCTACAACAACGGTTTCGAGTTTAAGGATGGTGCTAAAGTGGCTACTGAATATACTTATGATACGAATGGGAATTTAACGAAAGATTTGAATAAAAATATTATTTCTATTCAATATAATATGCTAAATTTGCCAAGTATAGTAAGTTTTTCCGATGGCAGTACTATTACCTATACTTATGGTGCTGACGGTACGAAACTCAGAACTGTGCATAAGATAGGTAGCGCAACCACAACTACCGATTATTTGGGCAATGTGGTCTATGAAAATGGTGTTGCCAAGTTGCTTCTGACGGGCTACGGTTATGTTTCTTTGAACGACAAGAAGTATCATTATTTTTTGCAGGATTATCAGGGAAACAATCGCGTGGTAGTGGATTCATCCGGGAAGGTAGAAGAAACGAACCATTATTATCCTTTCGGAGGTGTATTTGCAAGTACCGGTAATGTACAACCTTATAAGTATAACGGCAAGGAACTGGATGCGAAGAAGGGATTGAACTGGTATGATTATGGGGCGAGAATGTATGACCCGGCATTGGGAAGGTGGCATACGGTGGATCCGTTGGCGGAGAAATTTTATGGCATAACTCCATATAATTATTGCTTTGATAATCCTATCAAGTATATTGATCCTGATGGTTCTCAAGGTCGTCCTGCCCGTACTATGCGAAGAGGTCCTATAAATGGAGGTCGCCCTAATCCTTATGCTTTTTATCCGGGAGGGATTAGACCTCAATCTTATAGGGAAACTACAAACTTTTCTTATCGAGGTACGGGTTTGCGCCGCCAGATGCCTTTGGAAGAACAACGTTATTTGCAGGTGACAAATACACCTGGAGGGAATGAGGTGCAAATGAGTAGTGGGAATAAATGGGGGCAAGGTTTATCTGGAGTTTTAGATTTTACTGATAGACATATAGATTTTAGAAATCGCTTAGTTAGCCTTGCCGCTACAGTGAAATATGGTGAGAATGGAATAGTTCAAAAAAGTCTTGAGATGATTATTAATGATCCAGAATTAGCTCAGCAACAACTTGATTATGAAGCTCAAGCAAGGGAAATAGATGAAGAGTTGGGCGAATTGGATTTTACAGGGAAGTCATTGGCAGAAATTCTAGAGATATCTGCAGAACGCAAAGATATAATACAGGAAAGACTCGGCTTGTCTCCCAAGGATATTTTGTGGAATGAGTTTCTTACGAATCCTGAAGCGTTTCAAACGGTAGGAACCAATAGAAGGGTATTACCAGAATTTAGACAACACTAAATATAATGTATGAAAAGAAGAAAGAAAAGGTGGACAACCAAGAATACCCATCTTAAAAAGGAGAAAAAAAAGGAAGGAGAACCTGAGGATAGGATGCTTAAGATAGCGATATGGATTTTCCTTGCTGTTGTTATATTAGGGATATTAGTGGTGGCATCGAATAATCATGTTGTAGGTTATGATAATTTTATAGGCCGTCCTCTTGAGTGGTCTCGTTCTTTATTTGATTAGGAGATTAACTTCGTTTTCTGTTCTTATTCAGCCGGATAAATATATCCGGCTGTTTCTTCTTACGAATCCTGGAGCATTTCAAACAGCAGGAACCAATAGAAGAGTATTACCAGAATTTAGACAACACTAATAATTATTAAGTATGGGGAAAAGAAAGAAAAAGTGGACAACCAAGAATACTCATTTACCTAAAATGGGCCAAAGAGAGTATGAAGAAAAAATATCTCGTACTCATAAGATTATAATGATCATTATAGTCATAGGTATGATTATTGCAGATATCATAGTAATGGCAGTTGATACACACGTTGTTGGTTATGATCACTTTCTCAGTATTCCTCTTGAATGGATAAGGTCTTTAAAATGATGTTCCGTTCAGCCGGATATCTTTTTATCCGGCTGTTCTCATATCCGGATTCTCAATCTGCTTGAAAATATAAACTTCTCTCCTCTGCATCCCATCCGGAAAATGGAACTAAAACAATAATTTGCTATAAAATACGTAGTTGCCTTGTCAAGCTGTCGCGGAAAGTTTATCTTTGTATCTGCATATAGAATATTTATTCTTTAAAGGCGTAAATTATGGAGCACGTATCAGATAGCAAATTGTTGCCTTATGGCATGATGAACTTTGCGGTTATTCGTCGTGATGATTATTATTATGTGGACAAGACCTCTTTCATTCCATTGATAGAGCGTTCGGACCGGTTCTTCTTTTTTATCCGTCCCCGTCGCTTCGGCAAGAGCCTGACCTTGAATATGCTGCAACACTATTACGATGTGAATGCGAAAGATAAGTTCGATGCTCTCTTTGGTGATTTGTATATAGGACAGCATCCCACCAAAGACCGCAACAGCTATTTGGTACTGAAACTTAACTTCTCATTAGTAAGTGCTGAACTGCACAACTATCGCAAGGGCTTGGACGACCATTGCACTACCTCCTTTGAGAATTTCTGCAAAACGTACGCCGACTATTTACCGCAAGATACGTTAGAAGGCTTACGTACAAAAGAGGGTGCAGTGGCTCAGCTGGATTTCCTCTATCAGGAATGTGCGCGTGTTAACCAAAAAATTTATCTCTTTATTGATGAGTATGACCATTTCACCAATACTATACTTTCTGATGCTAACAGTCTGAATCATTATACTGACGAGACACATAAGACCGGCTATCTGCGGGCTTTCTTTAATACCGTGAAATCGGGGACGGATTCATCCATTGAGCGTTGTTTCATCACCGGCGTCAGTCCCGTGACGATGGACGACCTGACCAGTGGCTTCAACATTGGAACTAACTATTCGCTCTCATCTGAGTTCAATGAAATGATGGGCTTCACCGAAGACGAGGTTCGTCAGATGTTGGCATATTATTCCACCACTTGCCGCTTTAACCATAGCATTGATGAAATCATTGAGATTATGAAGCCGTGGTATGATAATTACTGCTTCGCTCCCGAGAGTTACGATACAACCACGATGTATAACTCCAATATGGTACTTTATTTCGTAAAGAATTATATTTTGTATGGTAAGGTGCCGCGTGACATGATAGAAGATAACATCCGCATTGATTACGAAAAACTGCGTATGCTCATCCGCAAAGATAAGGAATTCTCTCATGATGCCTCTATCATTCAGACTTTAGTGAGCCAAGGATACATTGCCGGAGAACTGAAGAGAGGGTTTCCTGCCGTTAGTATTGTCGACCCCGACAATTTCATAAGTTTGCTTTATTATTTTGGTATGCTCACTGTCAGTGGTACGCATGAAGGTAAGACGAAACTTACTATTCCCAATCAAGTGGTTCGCGAACAACTCTATACTTATTTGCTAAACACTTACAATGAAGCTGACTTAAACTTCAGTAATTACGAGAGGAGTGAGTTATCCAGTGCTCTTGCTTATAGGGGTGAATGGCTCGTTTATTTTGATTACATTGCCGACTGCCTGAAGCGTTATGCATCACAGCGTGACAAACAGAAAGGAGAGTTCTTTGTACACGGTTTCACGTTGGCAATGACAGCGCAGAACCGCTTCTACCGCCCAATCTCCGAACAAGATACACAGGCGGGATATGTAGACATCTTCCTATGCCCGTTGCTGGATATCTTTCCGGACATGGTGCACAGTTATATCATCGAACTGAAGTATGCCAAATACAAAGATCCTGAGAGCCGGGTGGAAGAACTGCGTCGGGAAGCCGTTGAGCAGGCCAACCGTTATGCAGATACCGATACGGTGAAACGTGCCGTCGGCAACACCCGTCTACATAAGATTGTAGTGGTATATAAAGGTATGGAGATGAGGGTGTGTGAAGAGGTGTAGCGTGTTAGGTCCGTCCTGCGATAAGAATCAATGCTAAAAGAGGCATGTAGTCTTTCAATTCATTCCGCAGCAATTCTATAGTCCTTTGTTTATAGCGGTTGACGGATTTCACGCTAAGATTTAGCTCTTCCGCTATTTCAGCGTGCGTTTTTCCATTGAAGAAGCTCTCGATGAATACGGTGCGATAACTTTCAGGAAGCTTATTCAGCGTTTCGTATAGCATACGGTATAAGTCATCCAATGTATACACACTGTCGGGTTCGTTTTCGTAAACAGGTGCTTTTTTTCGGATGATTTCCGCATAGTTCCATTCGTATTCCTGATGCTTCAGATAATTGAGACAACTATTCTTCACGCACATTTTAATGTAACCTAATGTCGTATCTGAGTCCAGTTCAAAAGAATCTATCTTATCCCATAGTGAAGCGAATACATCGGAAACAATATCTTCGCGTGCTTCTTTATCTTCAATAAATCTCTTCGCGTACAGACAGAAAGGCGCATAGTACTCCTCATAAAGTTGCTTGAAAGCCTGCTCCTTATCATGTCTTAGGAAAGATATTTTCATACTAATTAGATTTGTTGAAGCGTTTTTGTCGGGCAAATATATAATAAGAAAGCTACATAACGACCTTTTTCTTCTTTTTTTTATCGGAACGAAAAAAATATCGTTTTGCCTGTCCCTTTTGAAAATCTCAATTGTACTATATATGTAATTGCAATTATAAATACACTTTTTGAACAGAAATTATGGAAAATATGAATCCCGAATCATTACTACGGAAAGCGCAGGCATTGGGAGATGATATTAAGGAAATAGAATCTATCGATGTGCAGCATGCTTACCGGCGAATGCAACAGAAGATGAAGAGCAGTCGGCGGAAGATGATTTATAATCAGTGCATGCGTTATGCTGCGTTTCTGACATTGCCGTTGCTGATGGCTTCGTTGACTTTGGGATACTTGTATTTTCATAAACCGGTAGAAGAGGAGAAATATGCCGAAGTAACGGCAGCCATGGGTTCAGTGATACGTTATGAACTCCCCGATCACTCCGTGGTGTGGCTGAATGCCGGTAGTACTCTGCGTTATCCGACTGTTTTCCGCAAAGACAACCGGAACGTAGAACTGAAAGGCGAAGCATATTTTGAAGTTGAGGCCAACCGGGAACGTCCTTTTTATGTAAATACATCGGGTGGATTGAGCGTATATGTATACGGAACGAAGTTCAATGTAGCTGCTTATGAAGAGGATGACTGTATAGAAACTGTGTTGGAAAGAGGTAAAGTAAATGTAATCACCCCCAATCGGGAGACAATGGCATTGTTGCCCGGTGAACAGTTACATTATGAGAAACAAAGTCAGAAATGGACAAAAAATAAAGTGGACGTTTACGAGAAGGTAGCCTGGAAAGATGGTAAGTTGATATTTAGAAATGCGTCGCTGGAAGAAATCTTCAAGCGTTTATCGCGGCATTTCAATGTCGATATTCAGTTTGACAATAGGTCCGGAAAAGAATATAGATACCGGGCTACCTTCCGTAGCGAAACTTTGCCGCAGATTTTGGATTATCTGGCAAAATCGGCAGCGCTGAAGTGGAAAGTGGAAGATGCGGCGCAGCAGGCAGATGCTACTTTTACAAAAACAAAAATTACAGTCAATTTATATTAGTAACCTTTTAAAAACCGAAAAGCCTATGAGATAGCACAAAGATGTGAAAAACAAAAAAGGAAGAAAGCTGTCCCCACAGCCTCCTTCCAAGAGATTTTAAGATTCGCGGCAAAGAGTCTCGCAAACGCTAACCGGGAATCAAACCTTAGTTCATTGAGTAATAAACTTTAGTTAACTGCAAATGTATGAAAAATAATCATTCATTTAATGCATTATGTCTTAAATATGCCTTAAATATAAAACTTCCTTTAACCATGAGGATCAGTCTAATACTACTTTTTGCTGTTGTATTACAGCTCCCTGCCGAGAATGTATATGCTCAGCGCACCCGAACATCCTTCTCGATGTCCAATGTTTCGGTAGAACAAGTGTTGAACCGTATAGAGGAAACATCCGACTATGTATTCCTTTATAATAATAAGACGATTCAGACGAGTCGTATCGTGTCGGTAAGTAATAATTCCGGAAAGATTATGGATATTCTTGATGCCATTTTCAACGGAACGAATGTTACTTATACGGTAATGGATAAACAAATTATCCTGTCTACTAAGCAAATCGCTCAACAAGACCCTCAGATTCAGGTAAGCGGAATCGTGAAAGATGGGATGGGAGAACCGCTGATTGGTGTGAACATCAAGGTGAAAGGTGCCCCGAGTGGTGCTATTACAGATATAAACGGACAATTTACTTTACAAGTAAAGAAAGATGATGTTTTGGAAATCTCTTACGTGGGATACACTACCAAAACGGTCAAAATCATTAACGACCAGCCGTTGAATATCATCCTGGAAGAGGATGCACAGAGTTTGAATGAAGTCGTGGTTACAGCTCTTGGTATCAAGCGTGCTGAAAAAGCGTTGAGCTACAATGTGCAGCAGATTAAGCAGGACGAAATCGTAAGAGTGAAAGACGCTAACTTCGTAAACTCCCTGAGTGGTAAAATAGCTGGTGTCAATATCAATAAGAGTAGTGCCGGTGTGGGTGGTGCTGCCCGCGTCGTGATGCGTGGCGCCAAGTCTATTGAAGGCGATAACAATGTGCTTTATGTGATAGACGGTATGCCATTGTTTAATTACAGCAGAGGTAGCGATAGTGGAATTATGGGTGAAGGCAGTGCCGGAACCGAAGGTATTGCCGACTTTAATCCGGAAGATATTGAAAGCCTTTCAGTATTGGCAGGTCCTTCAGCAGCAGCCTTGTATGGTAGTAGTGCAGCTAACGGTGCCATTTTGATTACCACAAAGAAAGGTAAGGAAGGTAAAATGCAGATTTCCTTCTCTTCTTCCGCAGAATTCAGCCGCCCGCTGATGACTCCTAAATTTCAGAATACTTATGGCAATAAACCGGGGGAATATGCAAGTTGGGGTGCAAAATTGGCTACTCCAAGCAGTTATGATCCGGCAGATGATTTCTTTAATACCGGAACAAATTTCATCAACTCTTTAACGTTGACTACGGGTAATGAATTTAACCAGACATTTGCTTCTGTTGCCTCTACTAATTCGAAAGGTATTGTGCCGAATAATACTTATGACCGTCTGAACTTTACAATACGCAATACTTCTAAATTGTTTGACGGCAAAGTGCAACTGGACTTGGGAGCATCTTATGTGAAACAGAAAGATAATAATATGATTTCACAGGGACAATACTATAATCCGATTGTTGCGGCTTATTTATTTCCGCGGGGTGAAGACTTTGAAGCCATAAAGACTTTTGAAACTTATGATACGGGGCGTAATTTCGCTACTCAGTACTGGCCGTTGTCAGACGGACAATTTGCTAACCAGAATCCTTATTGGACGGCTTACCGCAATTTGTTCCCCAATAACAAGAGCCGTTATATGTTCAATGCCGGGCTTACTTATAATATTTTAGATTGGCTGAGTGTGGCAGGTCGTGTCCGCTTTGATAATTCATATGTTGCCAGTGAGCGAAAATTCTATGCTTCCACTTATTCGACTTTTGCCGACACGCAAGGTAAATATGTGTACGATGATTATAAGGATTATCAGACTTATGCAGATGCCATTGTGAATATTAATAAGAGTTTCGGAGATTTTAACCTGATGGCTAACGTGGGATATAGCTATTCTGAGTTCGGATCATTGAAAAGAGGTTATGGTGGTAATTTGGCAACATTGCCCAACGGATTCTTTATTAATAATATTGCTTCTGCCGCCGGTATGGCTTCTGAAGAAGGTGGTGACAGTAAGGTAGCGAATGTTGCAGCTTTTGCTAGTATGGAACTGGGGTGGAGAAGCATGCTTTATTTGACTCTTACCGGACGTAATGACTGGAACTCCCGCCAGGTTAATTCTAAAGAAGAATCCTTCTTCTATCCTTCAGTCGGTCTGTCGGCTATCGTTTCTGAGATGGTAGATCTGCCGAGATTCATTTCTTATTTAAAGGTTAGAGGCTCATTAACAGAAGTGGGTGCACCTATTGCTAAAAGCGGTATGACACCGGGAACTATCACAACGCCCATTGTTGGTGGTGTGTTGCAGCCTACCCACATCTATCCTTATTCAGACTATAAGGCTGAACGGACTAAATCTTATGAATTTGGTTTAACCGCACGTTTCTTGAATAAATTTAATTTTGACTTCACATGGTATAAGTCCAATACTTATAACCAAACCTTTATCGGTGAACTTCCTGAAAGTTCAGGTTATAAGCAGGTTTACCTGCAAGCCGGTAATGTAGAGAACCGCGGTGTTGAAATGAGCCTTGGATACAATGATACATTCGGTGATTTCAGCGTATCTTCTTCATTGACGTTTACCAAGAATACCAATGAAATAAAAGAGATGGTGGAAAACTATGAACACCCACTTAGTCTGGAACCGATTAACATTCCCGAAGTATTGAAGGATAACGGTCGTGTAATTTTGAAAGTAGGTGGAACCATCAATGATATTTATGCTAACAAATTCCTGAAGAAAGATAACCAAGGTTATGTAAATGTGACGGATAAGGGTGAGATTATGCTTGAAACTACCGATCCGGTTTATCTGGGCAAGACTACTCCCGACTTCACAATGGGATGGAACAACTCGTTCAATTATAAAGGTTTTGGTTTGAGTTTCTTGGTCAATGCACGTTTCGGTGGTGTGGTTACATCTTCCACTCAGGCCATTCTGGATCGTTTCGGAGTATCGCAGGCATCTGCCGATGCACGTGACAATGGTGGTGTGATGCTTCCTAACCAGGGCAGATACGACGCCAAGAAATATTACGAATTAATTGGAACAGGTAATAACGACCTGGCAGGTTATTATACTTATAGCGCTACGAATATTCGCTTGCAGGAACTTACGTTGAGTTATACATTCCCTAATTCCTGGTTCAACGGTATCGCAAGGGATTTGACGCTCTCTTTCATTGCTACGAATCCGTGGATGATTTATTGCAAGGCTCCTTACGATCCGGAATTGACTCCGTCAACCAGCACTTATGGTCAGGGAAATGACTATTTTATGCAGCCGAGTGTGAGAAGTTTTGGTTTTGGTGTTAAAGTAAAATTCTAAATATTATGAAAATCAATAAATATAAACTCATTTTGGGAGCTTTTTCCCTAGCTTTTCTGACTGCCTGTGATTTTGAAGCCATCAATACCGATGACTTTGGAATGACACCGGAACAGGGTAAGATGGATGGTATAGTAGTGGGAGGTCCCATTACGTCCATGCAAAGATGTGTAACGTCAGTGGGTACAGTGGCCGATGATACCGATGTTATTAATCAATACCAGGTGGCTTATCATCTTTCTGCTGATTGCTGGAGTGGCTATTTTGCACAAAACGGTACTTGGGATAATGGTAATTGTAACGTTAACTATTATTTGAAGGAGAACTGGGTTTCCGCCTCTTTTACGGAATCTTATACCAATATTCTGCCATTGTGGAAGGAAGTGAAACAAGAATCGGAGAAATCGGATATGCCGGAGGCTTTTGCTTTGGCACAGATACTGAAAATATCCGCCTGGCATAAGACAACGGATATGTTTGGTCCGATACCTTACAAAAATGCCGGTGAAATGATGTTGGTGATTCCTTACGACAGTCAGGAAGATGTATATAAATATTTCTTTGAAGATTTGACGGCTGCCATTGAAGTGTTGACTCCAAAGGCTGAACAGGGAGGGAAGTTGCTCTCAAAATTTGATGTGGTATATGCAGGTGATGTAAGGAAATGGGTGAAATATGCCAATTCACTGATGCTTCGTCTGGCTATGCGTATCAGATATGCTGATGCTACTACTGCACAGAAGTATGCCGAACAAGCTGTTAATCATCCTATTGGTGTGATGGAAAGTAAGGATGATGAAGCTAAGATGGGAAGTGGAGCAGGTTTGGTGTTTGTTAATAATATAGAGACTTTGGCCAACCAGTATAATGAGTCACGCATGGGCTCATCTATGTTTGCTTATCTGGCCGGATATCAGGATCCTCGTCTGAAAGCTTACTTCAAGGAAGCCGCAACTGAAGATGCGGTGCAGGTTGGAACATTAGGAAAGTATAGGGCTGTACCGACAGGACATGCTATCAGTAAGAATGAGTCGGCAGGATTTTTCTTATATTCTCTTCCGAATATTGAGAAAACAACCCCTACCTATTGGATGAGAGCTTCGGAGGTTTATTTCTTGAGAGCAGAAGGTGCTTTGCTGAACTGGAATATGAAAGGAAGTGCTGAAGACTTATATAGACAGGGAATCGAGACTTCTTTCGTTGAAAACAATGTAGCAGCTTCCGAGGTAGTTTCTTATATGAACTCAGGCAGACAGCCTGCGAGCTATACAAACTCAAGACCTTCTGTCAATGAATCAGCTCCTACGCTGGCTACTGCCGCATGGGACGCGACTTCCGATGAACAGAGACTGGAGAAGATCATGATTCAGAAATGGATTGCTCTTTATCCTAACGGACAAGAAGCTTGGAGCGAATGGAGACGTACCGGTTATCCGAAATTGCATAAAGTGGTAAGTAATTACGGACGTTCACAGGGAGTGACAGATGTGGAACTGGGTATTCGGAGAATGATATATCCCGCAAACAGAAGTACTTCGGAGGCGGATAAAGCCAATTTGCAGAAGGCTATTGAAATGTTGGGCCCTGGTGGTGACGCATCCACGACAAATCTCTGGTGGGATAAGAAAGTGCATTGATAACTGAATTTTTAAAAGAAGAATTATTATGAAATACTTGAAAAAAATATTATTCCTGATTCCATTTGCAGGGCTGTTAATGGTTGCTTGCGATGACTGGACAGAATTAGAAAGCAAGGAAATTGACCATGTAGGGGGACATAATACGGATGGCAAGTCTGAACAATATTATGCCGATCTCAGAGCTTGGAAAGAAACCTCAAAGGATTATGGCCGACCAGTTTATTTTGGTTGGTTCAGTAACTGGTCGCCGATTGGTGCCGCACGTAAAGGTTATCTGAGTTCACTACCTGATAGTGTGGATTACATTTCGATGTGGAGCGGTCCTTTTGGAATGACTCCTGAGAAAATAGCGGATAAAAACGATTTTCAAAAAAAGAAAGGCGGGAAACTTTTCGTTTGTTTTATCTTGCATGATATAGGTACAGGCATTACTCCGGCCTCTGTGGCGGAAAAAGTACAAGCAGACAATCCGGATGCGGATGCCAGTGAAATCAAAAGATTAACCAAAGTCGCCCAAGATGAATATTGGGGATTTACCAGCGGAGTGAAAGGTACGGAAGATCATACGGCAGCTATCCAAAAGTATGCCCGTGCACTGTGTGACTCTATTATTGCGAATGATTACGATGGACTCGACATAGACTGGGAACCCAGTGGAGCGGGTGATGGAGATGGAAGTTTGAAGAATCTTTATGATTGGCAAAACCCGGATGAATATATGCCGGGTAAGTATCTGCATGTGCTGGTAGAAGAGTTAGGCAAGTATTTAGGTCCTAAGTCTACTCTGGCTGCGGATGGAAAATATAGATACCTGTTGGTAGACGGTGAATTGTGGAATGTAGACAAGGAATCTGGTCCTTATTTTGATTACTATATTACTCAGGCTTATGGTAATCACGATCTTGATGGTAGAGTAGAAGAGGGACAGGATGCTTTTGGCGAATATTATGAACCCCGGAAACATATATTTACCGAGAATTTTGAATCTTCGTGGGATACAGGAGGAGGTTTACTGGATCAAGCTGCTTATAATCATTCGTCAGGTCCCAAAGGGGGCGTTGGTGCTTTCCGTCTGGATAATGATTATGATAACACTCCTGATTATAAATATACCAGGGAGGCTATACAGATTATGCATAAGGCTTACGCAGACTATATGAGTTCACAAAATAATAAGCCCGAGGAAAATAAATAACCCATAAAATCAGATTAGAAATGAAACGTATTAATTTATATATAAGTATTTTAGCGCTTTTCATCTTTATAGGTTGCAATGACAGTGAAGAAGATATGTTAGGAACTAAAATTTACTTTGAAAATACTCAGATAAAGATAGATGCGGAGGATATTGATTCTTACGAATGTGAAGTAATATCACGTTTGTCTAATTTTCTGAAAGGTGATGTAAATGTAGAGTATCGGATTGGTGATAATAGTTTAGTAGAGGCATATAACTTGAAGAACGGAACGACTTGTTTGCCTATGCCGGCTGAGAATTTTACTTTAACGACAACTAATGCGGTTATTAAGGCCGGTGATATCTATTCAGCTCCCAATCAGATTCAATTAAAGAATCTGCTGAAAGTTGAAGAAGGACTTACTTATGTGATTCCTGTTGTGATGACAGCTGAAGGTGCTCCTATGATGTCCGGTTCGGATGTAGTTTATGTTGTTGTAAAGAAACCTATTTCGATAACCAAAGTGCAAAAATTCAATGGCAAATATCTGGATGTTACTTTACCGGCTTCTGCCAAGAGTTTGTCTTCACTTACTTTTGAAACGTTACTATATACCACTTATTATAAAGTGCTCAGTACTGTTATGGGAAATGAGGGTATCTTAATTCTCCGTTTCTCCGACTTGAAGCATCCGGCAAATGAATTGCAAATAGCCGGTAAGATTTCTGTAATCATTCCGGAGCCGGATATCTTCCAAACAAATAAGTGGTATCATGTGGCATTCACTTATGATTCTGATACGGGAATGGCTACTATCTACGTAAATGGTGAAAAGATTATTGCTAAAAACGTGGGTGATCAGACCTTTAACTTAAATGAAAGATTCTGTATCGGTTATGCTTACGATTATGATCCGAATCGTACATGGCCCGGATATATGAGTGAATGTCGTTTGTGGACTGTGGCTCGTACGGCCAACCAGCTTCGTGATAACATGATGTATGTTGATCCGAATACCGAAGGCTTGATGGGATATTGGAAAATGAATGGTACGGATGTTGAGAAGCGTGATGACGGTTACTATTATGTGAAAGACCAGACCAAGAACAAACTTGATGCTAAGTCACGCAAAGGAAGACGTGGAGAGCCGGGTTATTCAGAAGGAGGTACGGTAGAACCGGAAATTGTGGACATGAAGGTAAAAATCGAATAATAAAACTCATTTGGTTTTTAGTTAGCTTAGGAGAGATTATACCGGAGGGTATAATCTCTCTTCCGATTCATTCGGGATTACTCAACACTTTTTAGAAAGAATCTCTCTCCGATGTTAATATAGACTAAAAATAGTAATGATGAGATAGTATTCTTCTTCTGTGAGTTGTCTTATATACGTTGAGAAACAAAAAAGTGCATACCTCATTAAACTTAATTTAATAATGAAAAACATGAAATCCATTGCAAAGCAGGCAAGTGCTTTTCTACTATTGGGAATGGCGGTTTGTAGCTGTACATATGTGCTTCAGCAACAAGACCACGTATCCTATGTGAATCCCTTTATCGGTACAGGCGGACATGGACATACTTATCCCGGGGCAGTAGTTCCTAACGGGATGATACAACCCAGTCCCGACACCCGCATTTATCAGTGGGATGCCTGCTCCGGCTATTATTATGCTGATTCTACCATCAACGGTTTCTCGCATACTCACCTCAACGGTACGGGATGCGGAGATTATGGCGATATATTACTGATGCCCACTGTGGGGCGGCAAGAGTATCAGTCTATGGGGTCGGAAAGCCAGCAAATGGCTTATGCTTCTGCTTTCTCGCATGAGAACGAGAGTGCCGAACCGGGATATTACTCCGTTTTTTTAGACCGATATAAAGTACAAGCCGAACTGACGGCTTCCAAACGTGCGGCCATTCACCGTTATACTTTCCCGAAAGCGGAAGATGCCGGATTCATCGTTGATCTGGACTACAGCTTGCAACGCCAGACGAATGAGGATATGGTGCTTGAGGTTATCAGCGATACTGAAATCCGTGGACATAAGAAGACTGTATATTGGGCGTTCGACCAATACATTAACTTCTACGCTAAGTTCTCCAAACCCTTTACCTATACTTTAGTCACCGATTCCGTGGCATTGGATGCCGACGGACCACTTCTGCCTACAGCAAAACTGTTATTGCAATTCCAAACCGGAAAAGATGAGCAAGTATTGGTGAAAGTAGGCGTTTCGGCTGTCGACATGGATGGAGCACGCAAGAATGTGGAAGCAGAGATTCCCGGATGGGATTTTGACGGTGTACGCAAAGCAGCCCGCCAGTCATGGAACGATTATCTTGCGAAGATAGATATTGAAACATCGGATGCCGATCAGCGAACTATGTTCTACACGGCACTCTATCATACCGGTATGCAGCCCAATTTGTTTACGGATGCTGACGGTCGCTATCTCGGCATGGATTTAAAACCTCATAACGGCAGTGTGGATGAACCTGTTTATACGATTTTCTCTTTATGGGATACTTTCCGTGCCTATCATCCTTTGATGACGATTATCGATCCGGACTTAAACGAAGCGTTTATCCGCTCGCTCATCCTGAAACAGCGTGAAGGCGGTGTATTCCCGATGTGGGAACTGGCTGGAAATTATACCGGCACGATGATTGGCTATCATGCGGCATCCCTCATTGCCGACGCCTATACAAAAGGTTACCGGAACTTTGATGTGAAAGAAGCATACGAAGCTTGTCTCCGTGCTGCGGAATATGATACGACCGGAATAAAATGTCCGCCTCTGGTGTTGCCCCACCTGATGCCGCAAGCTAAATACTGGAAGAATAAGATAGGATATGTGCCGTGTGACAAGGACAATGAATCTGTAGCCAAGGCTCTGGAATACGCTTATGATGACTGGTGTATTTCCATCCTGGCCAATGAACTGGGTGATGCGTCCAATCAACAAAAATATGCGGAGTTTGCCAAAGGCTATAAACATTATTTTGATCCTTCCACCCGATTCATGCGCGGACTGGATAGTGAAGGTAATTGGCGTACACCTTTCAATCCCCGCTCTTCCAATCACCGCAGTGATGACTACTGCGAAGGTACTGCCTGGCAATGGACATGGTTCGTGCCCCATGATGTGGACGGATTGGCAGATTTAATGGGAGGTCGCGATGCCTTTATAGGTAAACTGGATTCACTGTTTACGGCCGATTCTTCTTTGGAAGGCGAATTGGTTTCCGCCGATATCTCCGGTTTGATAGGACAATATGCGCATGGCAACGAACCGAGCCATCACATAGCTCATCTATATAATTATGTAGGCCAACCCTACAGAACTCAGGAACTGGTGGATGAAGTCTTGCACACGCTCTATTTCAATGATCCTAACGGGCTTTCGGGTAATGAAGACTGCGGACAGATGTCGGCATGGTACATACTTAATGCAATGGGCTTTTACCAGGTATGTCCCGGTAAGCCGGTGTACTCCATCGGAAGGCCTTTATTCAATAAAGCAACCATTCATTTGAAAGATGGAAAGACTTTCACTATTTTAGCGCACAACAATAGTCGTGAAAATAAATATGTGCAGAAGATGGTTTTGAACGGAAAGGAACTGAAAACTCCATTCTTTGCACATCAGGATATAGTAGACGGGGGCACTTTGGAATTGACAATGGGCGGTAATCCGCTGAAGTAAGAATTGATAAAATAGAATAGGTATGAGTCGAAATAGTCGTAATCCGATTTCATGGGTGCCCACCGTCTACTTTGCCATGGGACTGCCTTTTGTGGTGCTGAACATGGTGTCCGTATTGATGTTCAAAGGAATGGGCATCAGTGATGCTCAGATTGCTTTGTGGACATCACTGATTATGTTGCCCTGGACGTTGAAATTCCTCTGGAGTCCTTTCCTGGAGATGTTTAAAACGAAGAAGTTCTTTGTAGTACTGACACAACTGGTCACCGGAGTAGGATTTGCCCTGGTGGCACTGGCGTTGCATCTGCCCGCTTTCTTTGCTGTGTGTATTGCTTTGCTGGCAGTCATCGCTTTTAGTGGAGCGACGCATGATGTGGCTACGGACGGTGTTTATATGTCGGAACTGGATAAACAGGATCAGGCTAAGTACATCGGCTGGCAGGGAGCTTTCTACAATATTGCCAAGATTGTGGCATCCGGAGGGCTGGTGTGGCTGGCAGGCTGGTTGCTGAAGCGTTTCGGCGGAGTGCCGGAAGCTACGGAAGCTGTCCGCCACGAAGCGACCGTGCAGGCCTGGATGATAGTAATGTTGCTGATGGGAGTTATCATGGTGTTGCTGGGACTGTATCACATGAAGATGCTGCCATCCGGCGGAGCGGCCGTTGGCAAATCAACTTCTGCGAAAGAAACGATGCAACGGCTGGTAGAGGTGATTAAAGACTTCTTCCGGAAGAAGCATATCTGGTATTATATCGCTTTCATTATCATTTATCGTCTTGCCGAAGGTTTTGTGATGAAAATTGTTCCTCTGTTTCTGAAGGCGGAACGTGCTGTAGGCGGCTTGGGGTTGAATGAACAGGAAATAGGATTGTATTATGGTACTTATGGGGCGGCAGCTTTTGTGTTGGGGTCGCTTCTGGCCGGATATTATATCTCCCACAGGGGATTGAGCAAGACTTTGTTTTCATTGTGTTGCATCTTCAATCTACCGTTCATTGCTTATACGTTGCTGGCCATTTACCAGCCGGAAAACGGAATGTTGATTGGCGGTGCCATTGTGCTCGAATATTTCGGCTACGGTTTTGGTTTCGTAGGGCTTACACTGTTCATGATGCAGCAGGTGGCTCCGGGAAAACACCAGATGGCCCATTATGCTTTCGCTTCGGGAATCATGAATCTGGGTGTGATGCTTCCGGGATCAATCAGTGGCTTTGTCAGTGATGCGCTGGGGTATAAGACCTTTTTTATTTTTACGTTGTTTGCGACGATTCCCGCTTTCCTTATCACTTATTTTGTGCCGTTCACATATCCGGATGCAAAAAAGACTGAATAGTAATAACTATAAATATAATAATAATTATGAACAACAAAATTTCAATGCCTTGGGAAGAACGTCCGGAGGGTTGCACAGATGTAATGTGGCGTTATTCACAGAACCCGGTTATAGGCCGCTATCACATTCCTACTTCCAATAGCATTTTCAATAGTGCGGTAGTTCCGTTTGAAGATGGATTTGCCGGTGTGTTCCGTTGTGACAATAAGGCGGTGCAGATGAATATCTTCGCGGGATTCAGCAAAGATGGAATCAATTGGGAGATAAACCACGATCCCATCTGCTTTAAAGCCGGAAATACGGAGATGATAGAGTCCGAGTATAAATATGACCCGCGTGTGACCTGGATTGAAGACCGTTACTGGATTACCTGGTGCAACGGCTATCACGGACCTACAATCGGCATCGGCTATACTTTTGATTTTAAAGAATTCTTCCAGTGTGAGAATGCTTTTCTGCCTTTCAACCGCAATGGAGTACTTTTCCCACAGAAGATAGACGGGAAATATGCCATGTTGAGTCGTCCGAGCGATAACGGACACACTCCGTTTGGAGATATCTACATCAGTTATAGCCCGGACATGAAGTATTGGGGAGAGCATCGTTGTGTGATGAAGGTTACCCCGTTCCCCGAAAGTGCATGGCAGTGTACGAAGATAGGGGCAGGCTCCGTGCCGTTCCTGACGGAAGAAGGCTGGTTGATATTCTATCATGGTGTGATTACCACCTGTAACGGTTTCCGCTACTCCATGGGGGCTGCCATTCTTGATAAGGAGAACCCCGCGAACGTATTGTATCGTACACGTCCGTATCTGCTTGCTCCTGCTGCTCCTTATGAATTGCAGGGAGACGTGCCTAATGTAGTATTCCCTTGTGCATCCTTGCAGGATGGTGATAAGGTTGCAGTGTATTACGGTGCAGCCGACACGGTGGTAGGGATGGCTTTTGGTTATATTTCGGAAATCATAGCATTTACGAAGAAAAACAGCATTGTATAGTTAATCCCTTAAAGAATCAGTCGACTATGAAACGTATTTTATTGGCTTACACACTTTCTGCCCTTTGTCTGCTTCCGGCGTTTGCCGGAGGTGGAGAGGGTTCTTTACCTATAAGCTATGTCAATCCTTTCATCGGTACTACCAACTTTGGAACTACTAATCCGGGAGCGGTCTGTCCCAATGGAATGATGTCCGTGGTCCCCTTCAATGTGATGGGATCGGAAGATAATAAGTATGATAAAGATGCTCGTTGGTGGTCTACTCCTTACGAGTATCACAATTGTTTTTTCACCGGCTATTCGCATGTCAATCTGAGCGGTGTGGGGTGTCCCGAACTGGGCTCTTTATTGCTGATGCCTATTACGGGTGAATTGTCCGTAGATTATAAAGAGTATGGAAGTCGTTATAAGGACGAACAGGCCTCTCCGGGCTATTACAGTAATTTCCTCACTCGCTATAATGTAAAGACTGAGGTGTCTGCCACTCCCCGCACGGGTGTTTCACGTTTTACGTTTCCTGCCGGACAGAGCCATGTATTATTGAATTTGGGTGAAGGACTGACTAATGAAACCGGTGCTTTCCTGAAACAGGTGAGTGACACTGAATTTGAAGGTATGAAATTATTGGGAACTTTCTGCTATAACCCCCAGGCGGTATTTCCCATTTATTTTGTAATGCGTGTCAACAAGCAACCGGCATCCAGCGGGTATTGGAAAAAGCAGCGTCCCATGACCGGAGTTGAAGCTGAATGGGATCCCGACAACGGACGCTACAAACTTTATACCCGTTATCGTAAGGAAATAGCCGGAGATGATATCGGTGCTTTCCTTACTTTCAACACGACGGAAGGTGAACAGATCGAAGTGCAAATGGGAGTTTCTTTTGTCAGCATCGAGAATGCCCGTCTGAATCTGGAAACAGAGCAAAGTGGAAAGAATTTCAGTCAGGTATTGGCTGATGCCCGTATGCGTTGGAATGAAGATCTTTCGCGTATCCTTGTCGAAGGCGGAACGGAAGAACAGAAAACTGTCTTTTATACTGCTCTTTACCATACATTGATACATCCCAATATCCTGCAAGATGTCAATGGTCAGTATCCCGCCATGGAAAGTGATCAGATTCTGACAACAAAAGGAGACCGTTACACTGTTTTCTCGCTTTGGGATACGTATCGTAACGTTCACCAACTCCTTACGTTGGTTTATCCCGAGCGTCAGTTACAAATGGTGCGTTCCATGCTTGATATGTATCGCGAACATGGTTGGCTGCCCAAATGGGAACTCTACGGGCGTGAAACGTTGACTATGGAGGGTGACCCGTCTATTCCTGTCATCGTTGATACCTGGTTGAAAGGTTTACGTGATTTTGATATTGATCTGGCTTATGAAGCTATGTATAAATCTGCCACTTTGCCCGGTGCCGAGAATTTGCTAAGGCCGGATAATGATGATTATATGTCATTGGGATATGTTCCTTTGCGTGAACAGTACGATAATTCAGTCTCTCATGCATTAGAGTATTATATTGCGGATTATTCTCTTTCCCTGCTGGCGGATGCATTGGGTAAACGGGCAGCGGAACAGGGTAAAAAAGCAGAAGCGCGGAAATATCAGGCTGATGCCCGTCTTTTTTATAACCGTTCATTGGGATATAAACACTACTACAGTAAGGAATTTGGTACTTTCCGTCCCATTCTGCCTGACGGTCAGTTCTATTCACCTTTCAATCCGAGACAGGGAGAGAATTTTGAACCGAATCCCGGTTTCCATGAAGGATGTGCCTGGAATTACAGTTTCTATGTTCCCCACGATGTGAAAGGGCTTGCCCGTCTCATGGGTGGACAGAAACCTTTCATTGAAAAACTTCAGCGTGTCTTTGATGATGGTCTCTATGATCCTGCCAATGAACCCGACATTGCCTATGCTCATCTCTTTTCTTATTTTAAGGGTGAAGAATGGCGTACGCAAAAGGAGACTCAACGGCTTTTGCAGAAGTATTTTAAAAATGCTCCCGATGGTATTCCCGGTAATGATGATACCGGTACCATGTCTACCTGGGCTATCTTTAACATGATAGGATTTTACCCCGACTGTCCTGGTGATCCGTATTATACCCTTACTACGCCTGTATTCGATAAGGTGGTGATTCGTCTTGACCCTGATACTTGGGGAAGCGATAAGCTGGTGATAGAAACTGAGCGCCCTTCAACAGAGTCCTTATACATTCGTGAGATGGAGTTAGGAGGGAAGAAATTATCCCGCTACCGCATCAGTCATGAAGAACTGGTAAAAGGTGGAGCGCTGAGATTTATACTTCGATAGTATAGGAGGTGACAAACCTATCTTGTAATACCTTGTCGACAAGAAGTTAAGAGTTTGTCAACAAGAAGTTAACTCCTTGTTATTAAGAAGTTAACTTCTTGTAAGGGGCTGATAATCAATGCTTGTTTTACGCTCTGGTCTTGTGTAAGTTATCACTGTATTCAAGTAGGTCTTTTCTGTAAAAGCGGATTATAATAAAATCGGGTGACTGCAATCACTTGCCATCACCCGCTATCTTACATTTCTTCGTGTTTCAAAAATGTTCGTAAAGAGAGAATTTATAGTTTTTTATTTCATAGGTTCTACTGTATAACCTTGTTGTTTCAATAGTTTCAGTACTCCATTGCTGCCCGGTAAGTGTCCGGCACCTACTACAAAGAGAGTAGGAGCATCTTTCATGATAGCCGGCATTTTCTCAATCCATGCTTTGTTGCGGTTATCCAGCAAAGCTTCCATTTCACCCGGCATCGGATCACAGGAGTTGCCATCCCGTTCTTCCATCAGTTTCAGCATCTCATCCAGATTTTGGGCTTTATATGCCTCATTCAGTCGTTTAGTCTGATCTATCGTTTTTTCTATGTCATTTGCGAGGCAATAGAGTAAGTTTGCCTGGCGTTGCAAAGTTTGGCTATTCAAGAGGACATTGAGTTGGGACTGGATGCTTTCAAGACCACCCACTTTCTTACCGGACTGTATGGCTTGTTGTTGAAAATAAGTGTCCAACTGTTCCTGAGGGTTGAAACCACCTAAGTGTTTCATACATAATATCACAGTCAATTGTTGGGTGATGAAAGCCGGTTTATACTTTCCGAGCATGGCAATGTCAGCCATCAGGTTTTCTTTTACTACTTTTCCCACAACGTCATATTGTTCGGGAGTGAAAAGAGCCTGAAGAGTGGTATCTCCTGCTATCATCATATTTTTTTGCATCAATTGCATAAATTCGGGAGATGCTGCTTCGGACATGACAACCTCTCCGTATACTTGTGCAGTTCCATCAATAGCCTGTGGAAGTCCGGCGATGCTATCTTTTATACTTAATGGTACTAAATGGTGCGTGCCTAAGATATATGAGGGTTTTTCCTGTCCATTACCGGAGATTTTCCAAAGCAATTGTGCATTGGAATTCAGCGCAATGCTGATAAAGAGGAGAATACTTAAAATCTTCTTCATTGTTTTTCCTTTTTAAAGTTCATTTGTTATTTATTTCACCCTTCCTCCGCAAAGCCAGTATTGTGTATAGTACTTTTCATTAAGGGCACTAACTATTACCCCCTGACTGGTGCTGGCATGGATGAACTTTCCATTTTTGAGATATATACCCACGTGCGCCACTTTCTTTTTAGATGCACGGCTGGTGAAAAATACCAAGTCTCCCTCACGCAGGTTACGGCGGGCGACTTTGTTGCTTTCTTTGAGTTGACCGTCAGTACTTCGGGCCAGGCGGATGTTATATACTCTTGTATAGAGTTGCGACACCAGGCCGGAACAGTCTGTCCCGTGTTTGCTGTCGCCACCTGCACGGTAGGGGACACCTAACCACTCTGCAGAGGCAATATACAACTTATGGTTGTCCTCTTTGTCAATATCTATTCCCAAACGGACGGAAGCTTTAGCCAATGCCTTGTAGTCGAGGCGTGGTGCTGAGGTACGACAGGAACTTAAACTAAATGCCAGTCCGACAAGTGCAACTATATATAAGAAGTATTTCTTCATGCCTGTTCCTCTTCTTCAATTTCTTCTTCTACTCTGATATTGAAGTAGTCTTCAAGCTCTTTCTCAGCCGAATTGTTTTCATTCCGGATATCACGGATAATCACGCCATTCTCCAACAGGGCAATGCGTGGACATACATCTACCGTATGATTCAGGTTGTGGCTTGAAATGATAACCGTGGCATGATGATCTTCATTGTACTTCTTCAGCAGGTGCTTGATGATGGACTGAGAGCTCGGATCGAGGAAGTTAAACGGTTCGTCCAGAATCAGTAATTGCGGATGATGCAGCATAGCTGAGATAATGCCGATTTTCTGCTTGTTTCCGGCGGAAAAGTTACGGATGAATTTTTTTTGTCCGATCACCTCATTGTTCATGAAGCGTTCAAAAGGAAGCAGGCGTTCGTCCACTTCTTCTTTCTTCAAACCATACATTTTACCAATGAAGTAGAAATATTCCTCCGGAGTAAGGTAATCAATCAGAAAACCGTCATCAATGAAAGCGCCTGTGAATTGTTTCCAGTCTTCACTCTTGCACACATCAATGTCGTTAATAGTCACATTACCTTGGTCTGCTTGCAGCAGATCCAGTATCAGACGGAAAAGCGTAGTCTTACCTGCTCCATTGTTACCTACCAAGCCTAACATATCGCCTTGTTCGATGACATATTTTTCAATATCTACGGCTTTCTTTTGTCCGAAGTTTTTTTGAAGTCTGTTAATCTCTATCATATTCGTAATTATTTTTGTCTACTATCGTGAAATCCTTCCATATTCTTATATCGGCGCTTCATGAAGCGGTAATACACATTTCTCAACCACCACCTTGAGGTTGCGATGAACAGTATGCCGATAGCAATGAGAATCCATGGTGCAACCTCTTTACCAACCGTCGCTTTTAACGCAAAGAGCAACAGCAACGGCACGCCGAACGCTCCTCCCGATATGAGGTTTTGTAGCCCTGTACCCACATTCTGACGACCGGTCATCTTTGCATTCAGGTCAAGGGTCTTGTTGTTATATACCGCCAGTTGGAACAGGCAGCAGTAAACAGCCCCCGGAACAAATACGAGCCATGAAACGCACGTCAGTACAGACACTCTACCCGTTACCATACCCGGAATCATCAATACGAATGGAATGATGAGGGCCAGGCTGTACAAGATATATTTGGCGCGCAACAACGAGTAGATGGATTCCCTGCGGCTCATCAGTCCGTCGATGTAATTACCTTCATAGCTCATTAGAGGTGAGAGAAACAGAATGCCGAAAATGATATAGTTATAAAGTACGAAGAAATCGCGCATACCTCCGTCGTAAAGATCGGAAAAACTGATAATGAGGCTGAACATCAACACTACTGCGGTGATGGAGTAGAGTGATTTCTTGCATACTTTGTTACGTAGCAACAGTTTCAACTCCAGTCGGATATATTCACCGATTTCACCGTAGCGGTCCAGAAACTTATATTCGGATACGCTCTTTACCTGTACGGTAGTATCTTCTACTTTATTCAATTCGTTGTAGATCAACTTTTGCATGATGCTCCGGTTGATGAGACACATGATGGCAATGGCTACCAGAGTACCGGCAAATATCAGTAGATTTCCGGTGATGAATCCTTCGCCCAACTCGATTGAGAGAGCGAACAACGGACTGTTGTCCGGAATGAAAAGTGCTGCTGCAATACCGCCATATACGGCTACCGGTAGGAGGAACCACCAGATACGCTCGTCCATCAATGTGCGGCACAGTAAGTACCAATAATTATTGAATATGATCAACAACCAAATACCGATGCAATAAGTTACCACACCTGTCACTCCATAAAATTTGGTGACGGTGATGATGGCGAACGGAACAAACAGGAAGAGCCAGAACAGATTGAAACTGTTAAGTCCGGAGCGTAAAAGCAGAAAGTCTATCAGGCGGTTCCGTTTGACGGGAAGTAGTAAGTAGGGTTTGACTTCCTGTGTAGGTGTTTTCAGGAAGGGCAACCGTAAAAGAAAGTCAAGAGCAAGTATAAATATCAGTCCGCTGTTCATGACATGGTAGGCTTCCTTTGCTCCGCCATCGAAGGCGAAGGCAAATGTTGTCCCGAAAAAGATAAGGTATCCAGCCCAGAACACACTCATGAAGTACATCCAAAACTTTCCGAATTTACTCTTTTCGTACATCGGATGCCGCTTTTCAGCCAGCTTTCCGTGCTTACGCAGTTCGAGAAATAAGTTCATGCTATTTTATGATTAGTTATTAATTTATACAGTGACAGGATGATAAGGTGATAGGGTGATAAGATGGTGCTTTCCCTGGCTTATCACCCTATTTCTCTTCTTATTTTTTAGGTACCGTCATCGTTACTTCGATTTCGTTTCCTTGTTTCAGCAGGTCAGCTGCAAACTTCTGTATATCTTTGGCGGTGATGCTGTTTACAATGTCTGTATAATCTTTGGTCATATCCAGTCCACCATAGTAGAAGTAGTCGTTCAGGTTGTTCATCCAGTATGTATTCTCCTTCTGGTTATCGGCATATTTCTTCAACATGTACTCTTTTACTTTCTGCAAGTGTACGTCAGACGGACCTTCGGCTGCCAGTTTCTTCAACTCATCTACTACAATACCGGCCAGTTTGTCCTTCTTTTCCGGATCTGTCTGGAAGATGATCTGCATCAGCAGTTGTTCTTTCGGATACTTCTGCAAGTTGCCGATGCAATTTACACCGTATGTGCCACCTTCTTTCTCACGAACTTCTTCGGTATAAACCATGTCGAGAACCTGAGTCATACAACTTAGCAGGATGTTATTCTTTAGGGTGTAAGGAGCTTTTCCGCTATACAGGAATACGATGGTAGCTGTAGGAGTCTGTTGTTCTTTGGCATATTCATTCTTATATACACCTTTGCGGATATCCATTTTGGTATCTTTGAATGTCTCCTTGCGATTGATGACAGGAAGTGCACCCAGATATTCTGCAATCAGCGGTTTGGCCGTTTCCAGATCAATGTTACCGACAAAGTAGAATGTAAAGTCGCTGGCATCTTTGAAACGGTCGTTGTACATTTCCAGAATACGGTCATAATTGATTTGGTCTACCATTTCCGGTTTGAGCAACACTACGCGCGGGTGGTTGCCATACATAGCTCTCTGTAAAGTGTCGCTGATGGAAGAAAGCGGATTTGCTTGTGCACTTTCCAGTTGTGCTTTTGTACGGCTCTTGTAAGATTCGAATGCTTCCATATCCTTGCGGGGAGCTGTGAATGTGAGATATGTCAGTTGCATCATGGTTTCGAAGTCCTTCGGAGAGCAGGTTCCGAATACGTTTTCGGTTGTTGCGCCCAGACCGGCTTGAACAGATACTTTTTTACCTGCCAATACTTTTGTCAGGTCTACTTTGCTGAAGTTACCCAGACCGCCTGCAGCAATTACATTGTCCATAACGGCGAAGTTCAGTGCATCTTTATCGGGGAAAAGAGACTTACCGCCCAAGCTGGTACCCTTCATACGGATTTCGTCAGCTTTGAAGTCAGTCTTCTTGATGTAAACCGTCACACCGTTAGAGAGGACAAGTTTGGTGCTGCCATAAATTTCACCGTCTTTCTCAGAAATGATTTTGCCGCCTTTCGGTGCTTCCTTCATCAGAGGTTCGTCAGATACTTTGTCTACGTAAGGTTTCAAATCGAGATTCTTCATGCCTTTCAGCAGAGCAACAACTTCTTCTTTCGTCGGGTATTTCAATCCTTCTTTCTCGGGACCGGCAATGATAACCACCTGATTGCTATCCGGAACGAGTTGCTGCATTACCATATTCATGGCTTGTACAGGAATGTTCGGAGCCAACTGGTTGATCATGGCATATTCGGTTTCGATGCCCGGAATAGGTTCTGCATCCAGGAAGTTGCGTACATATTCGCGTACATAGGAACCGTGTTTGGTTTTCTCACGTTCATTGTAAGCCGATTCCAGACGTTGCAGATAGTTGGCGCGTGCACGTGCATATTCTGAATCGGTGAAGCCGAATCGACGGGCACGTTCTGTTTCTTGCAACAGAGTTTTCATAGCACCTTCAATGCCGTCGGCTTTGCTTGAAGCGTAAACATTAAGAGCTTCTTTCGTCTTGGACAAGAAGAAATTACCATAAGAGCTGCCTGCACGGTTGAATGGAGGGTTGGCGCTTTGGGTAATTTCACTCAGACGGGCATTCAGCATGCTGGTAATCATGCTTACCATATATTTGGAAGCCAGGTAACCTACATTATTCTTTTCGGAATCAGGAGTTGCATCTTGTTTGAAATAGAGTTCGATAGACGGGTCGTCTACTTCCTTATCTGTGCCGATGGCAACGATAGGTTCTTTGTTGTCTGCTACCGGGAAGTATGTACGTTCAGCCGGATTTTCGGGCTTTTTCACATCAGCAAATACTGCTTTCAGTTTAGCTTCTACAGCGTCAACGTCAATATCACCTACGATAACGATGCCTTGCAAATCGGGACGATACCATTTGTGGTAGTAGTCGCGTATATCCTTATAGGGGAAATTGTTGATAACATCGATAGAGCCGATGGGCATGCAGTCTGCATACTTGTCGCCCGGATAAATAACGGGGGACAGATCAGTGTAAACACGCAACATACCACTGTTACGGCTACGCCATTCTTCACGGATAACTCCACGTTCTTTGTCTATCTCGTCATCTTTCAGCAGGATGAAGTTAGACCAGTCGTGCAGGATAAGCAAACAGGAGTCCAGGACATTGGGACGGTCGATGGGAGCATTGCTGATATTATAAACGGTTTCATCAATACTGGTATAAGCGTTCAGGTTTGTACCGAACTTGATACCTACGGTTTCGCACCAGGGGATGATGCCGAGACCTTTATCATCACCGGGGAAGTTTTTTGTGCCGTTGAAAGCCATGTGTTCCAGAAAGTGGGCAAGTCCGCGTTGTTGCGGTTCTTCGAGGATGGAACCTACTTTCTGGGCGATATAGAACTCGGCCCGGTTTTCGGGTAATTTGTTATGACGGATGTAATAAGTCAGTCCGTTGTCCAATTGACCGATACGGACATTTTTGTCAACGGGGAGGGGTGGGAATTGCATTTGCTGTGCCACCGCTTGTTGGAAACCGGTACATAACACTAATGCTACAACCAGTAAACTGCGAAATAAATGTTTCATATTCGATGTAGATTAAAATTGTTTCTTGTCCTATTTGTCGGAGGGGGTAGGAGGAAATCACAGGGGAGGGGAAAGTTTTTTGGAGAAACTGGTGCAATAATGAAGCTAATGATTAAGCGGTAGTATTTCCATTCCCCTCTTCCAGTCGGAGGAGGGGTGCCCAAAGGGCGGGGTGGTAGGTGAGAAAAGAATTCTTTATTCTTATTGATTAATAGGTATTTTATTGTTTTACCTACCACCTCCCCCCTACGGGTACTCCTCCTCCCGAGAGGAGGAGAATGGAGATAGTATTGTTCATCATTTAGCTCATATCTGCTACAGGAATGAATAAGTTCCGTCAATAGCTTTTATCGTCTTACTTATTCTTTTATCGCTTCACGAATACGGACCAGTTTTGTCAGCAATCCTTCCAGCAAATCCAGTTTCAGCATATTGGCACCGTCACTCTTGGCTACTTCGGGATGCTCATGCGTCTCAATAAACAATCCGTCGGCACCTACTGCAATACCGGCTTTGGCAACTGTCTCAATGAGTTGCGGCATACCGCCTGTCACTCCGCTTGTCTGATTAGGTTGCTGCAGGGAGTGGGTAACATCCAGAATAACCGGATAGCCGAAAGTCTGCATTTCAGGTATGCCTCGATAATCTACGACTAAGTCCTGATATCCGAAAGTTGTCCCGCGCTCGGTAATCATAACTTCCTTGTTTCCGGCTTCTACTACTTTTTCCGCAGCAAAGCGCATGGCAAGAGGTGAAAGGAATTGTCCCTTCTTGATATTGACCGTTTTTCCCGTTTTAGCAGCGGCAATCAGGATGTCTGTCTGTCGGCAAAGGAATGCCGGAATTTGCAGTATATCCACATATTCGGCTGCCATTGCAGCCTCTTCGGCGGAATGGATATCGGTAACGGTGGGCACGCCGAAAGTGTTATGTACTTTTTCCAATACTTTCAATGCTTTCTCGTCACCTATGCCCATAAATGACTCCAGACGCGAACGGTTTGCCTTACGGTAAGAACCTTTAAAAACATAGGGAATTTGTAGTTTTTCTGTGATGGCCACCACGCGTTCGGCGATGCGCATTGCCATTTCTTCTCCTTCGATAGCACAAGGGCCTGCCAGTAGAAAGAAGTTTCCCGCAGGATTATTTTTCAGTTCAATCATGTGAATAAGTTATTAAGCAGTTAATTTCAGTTTGGTATAATCAGTGTAATCGCTTCATGCATTATCCCGATATCCAGTGGAAAATGCCGGTCGAGGATACGTCCGTCCAAATCTACCGAGGCATTTTGGGCGCGCAGCACCTTTACTTTCTGGGTCCGGTAAGGCATCACGACTTTATGATTTAATATGCGGCCTTGAATGAGCATCCATAAGCCGGATATCAGTTGCAGTAACTCCGGGCGATAGATGACAGATACATCCAACCAACCGTTGTATGGAACCGCACTTGGTGCCTGGCCATATCCCCAGGCGCTGCCGATGCACACCGTCATGATACGTCCCCGGATATGTTCTCCATTTATTTTGAGATGCATACGATAGAGTTTCCGTTCAAAGATAATTGAGATGAGGGCCATGAGGTAAGACAGGTATTTCATTCCCCACAACCGTTTGGTCTGATCGGTGATTTTTACAATACGGGCTCCCAGACCAATGTTGATGGCATTGAGAAAATAGCGTGTCACGTGCTTCTCACCATCGTAATAGTTACAAAATCCGACGTCTATTTTACGGCGACGGTTATTGATGATGCAATCCACGGCATCTTTATATTCCGAGGTCATTTCCCAGTATTTGGCAAAGTCATTGCCGATACCGTTCGGGATAATGCCTATGGCGATTTCTCTTTTGTTTTCTGCATTGGACGACATGATACCGTTGATGGCATCATTCAGTGCGCCGTCACCACCTACAACGACAATCGTGCGGTAACCATTGTTGGCAAGAATACCGGCCAGGCGTTCCACAGACCCGAACCCTTCGGACTGCACGTAGTCATAAGACACGCCTTTGCTATCCATATATTCTTTGATTTCTTTCCACCGCTTCTGCACTTTTCGGGTGCCGGCTTTGGGGTTGTATATCACTCCCCACTTTTCGGGCTCTACACTCATGACGTCAATTCTAATTTATAAATTTTCAACTCTCCACTTACAAAAGTACTAATTCTCTTTGAGTTTTGCTTGTACAAAGGCAATCTTTTCTTCCATCGGCAACCCGGCGTCCATCCAATGAATGGTAAATCCACGCCGTTCCATACCCCGGAACCAGGTCATCTGGCGTTTGGCAAATTGATGGATAGCGATTTCAAGTTCCTTATACATCTCTTCGTAAGTCAGCTTACCGATGACGTAAAGCGTCAGATACTTGTATTCCAAACCATAATAGATGAGGTCATCCGGTTGAATGCCCTGTTCTATCAGGCGGCGTACTTCGTCCACCATTCCTTCGTCCAGACGTTGGCGCAAGCGGCGGGATATCTTTTCGCGACGCAACTCCCGGTCTATGTCTACACCGATGATGAGGCTGTTCAGCTTTGGAAACTCCCGTTCGTCTACCGGAGTATGTGCATAATACTCTTCTATCTCAATGGCACGGATGGCACGTTTGGCAGTGTCTACATCCGTGGTATTATGCAGCGACTTATACTGTTTCAGCATTTCAGTCAACTCTTCCAGAGATTTGTCGGCCAGCCGTGTACGCAATTCCGGATTTTCGGGAACCGGCAGCAATCTGTATCCTTTCAGCACGGCTTCCAGATACATACCTGTACCTCCACATAGAACAGGGAGCTTCCCTTTTTGTTTGATACTCTCGTAAGCTGTCAGAAAGTCACGTTGATATTCGAAGACGTTGTATTTATAACCAGGCTCGGCAATGTCAATCAGGTGATAGGGGATTTGCCGGCCGTTCACGGTGTAGTCTACGAGATCTTTTCCCGTACCGAGATCCATGCCACGGTAGATTTGCCTGGAATCCGCACTGATGATTTCGGTATCGAGGATATCTGCCAGTGCTGCGGCAAAAGGAGTTTTCCCGGAGGCGGTAGGACCTAATATAGCTATTAAATCATAGTCAGGCATAAGTCGTTTTGATTATTTTGAGGCAAAGATAATGCAAACCGAAAGCAGTACAAAATAAGCTTGCTTATTTTTAATG
>OKSG01000045.1_pt1 | contig 114001 bp, 72 predicted proteins | sample 1606411 | NCBI WGS metagenome assembly OKSG01 (sample SAMEA3879586, study PRJEB24766) | human gut metagenome | biome: human-associated habitat; feature: feces | place: USA | collected 1985/1987
TGCCCTTACAGGGCGTAAGATTGTGGGAGCATCCATTACCCAGGGTGTTACCCTGAGCTGTAAGATAAAAGCCTTACAGGCTTAGGAAATGCACGCCGATAAATTATCATTTAACTGTCAAATTTTTGTTTTATCGGATTGAATGCCGTATATTTGTACGGAATAATCTGAAAACATAGGCTTATAGATGAGAAAGTTACTCTATTGTATTTTCTTTTTGTTGACTTTTTCGTCGCAGTCCGTAGCATGGGTGCAGGACGGTCGGAAGCAGGAAACGGCGCAAAAAGAGCAGCCGTCTTCTACAATCATACTGACTGTTTCGGCGGATAACCAGGTGCGCGTGCGAAACGCTGAACCCGGATCCCAAATGGAAGTCTACAATATTGTAGGCGTGAAACTTACCACGATACGCATTGACTCTACGGATGCCACGGTTCAAGTGAATTTGCCTAAAGGTTATTACATCTTTAAGATTGGAAATGTCGTGCGGAAAGTGGTAATCAAATAAACAAAACGGAATAGATACTTATGAATCCTTCCTATAATGAACGCGAAGTGCTGGGACTTCTACAAGAGGAAAGTACACAAAAGCGAGGATTTGAGTTGATTGTTGCGCAGTATAGCGAACAATTATACTGGCAGATCCGTCGTATGGTGCTTTCACATGAAGATGCCAATGATCTGCTTCAGAATACTTTCATTAAGGCGTGGACGAATATAGATTATTTTCGCGGGGATTCGAAGCTCTCTACGTGGCTCTACCGCATTGCCTTGAATGAATGTTTGACTTTTCTGAATAAACAGCGTGCTGTAACCACTGTTTCTATCGATGATGAAGATGCTTCTGTGCTTCAGAAGCTGGAAAGTGACCCGTACTTTTCGGGCGACCAAGCGCAAATGTCCTTGCAAAAGGCGTTACTGACTTTACCGGAAAAGCAGCGTATGGTATTCAATCTAAAGTACTATCAGGAAATGAAATACGAGGATATGTCCGACATCTTCGGTACATCTGTCGGTGCCTTGAAAGCCTCATACCATCATGCCGTTAAGAAAATCGAGAAGTTTTTAGAGGGAGAGGTTTAAACCTTTGCCAAGAAACGTAGTCTAACCTAACAGAAAGGAAAAAAGCTTATGAAAGAAGAAGATAACATCTTGAAGAAGGTAGGGAAGGAAAATGTTTTCCGTGTTCCTGACGGATACTTTGAAAATCTTACTTCAGAGGTGATGAGCCGGCTTCCGGAAAAGGAGACCCCTGCATTTATTAAGAAAGAACCTACGAAGTGGGAGAGGATTAAGCCGTGGTTATATATGACTGCCATGTTTGTCGGTGCAGCATTGATTATCCGCGTGGCTTCTGCTGACCGTACACCTGCCACTGACCAGATTGCGATGGACGATACGGAGACAACGGAAGTCGTTTCAGATGAATATATCAGTTCTGTGCTGGATAATTCCATGCTGGATGATTATTCGTTGTATGTCTATCTCACAGATGCCAGTGTAGAGTGATGTGAGTGCGAACAACCTAATTGTATTGAGAAGAAAATGAAGAAACTGATTGTTTTATTTATCGTAATGTGCAGTTTTACGTCCTTACTGTGGGCGATGGACGGATGCAACCAGCATTTGTCTCCGGATGAATTCCGTGCTAAACAGAAAGCGTATATCACGGAAAAAGCGGGACTGACGAAGGAAGAAGCCGCCAAATTCTTTCCTGTTTATTTTGAATTGCAGGATCGGAAGAAGCAGTTGAATGATGAGGCGTGGAATTTACTTCGCAAAGGAAAGGATGAAAAGACTACCGAGGCGCAATATAATGAGATTTTAGAAGGAGTATACGATGCCCGTATTGCTACCAACCGTCTGGAGAAAACTTATTTTGAGAAGTTCAAGAAGATTCTTCCAAGTAAAAAGATATATCTGGTGCAGCGCGCTGAAATGCGTTTTAACCGCGAGTTGCTGAGAGGTATGCACAATAAGAAAGGTGGAGAACCTCAGAAGCCGCAAGGGAAGAAAAAATAGAATACATCAGTTGACGGGAAACTTTTGACTGGTTGATGAGAATACAAGGGGACAGGGGCCATGCGGCATGATAGCGCAGCCACTTGTCCCCTTGTATTTGTTCTCAATTGCTTTTTCTTCTTATCTCTCCTGCTTTTTAGCTTCATTCCAGATTGCATCCATCTCTTCTAAAGTCATTTCTTTCAGGTTTTTGCCCTCTTTGATGGTATGTGCTTCCAGATAGTTGAAACGGCTGATAAACTTCTGATTGGTACGCTCCAGTGCATTATCCGGATTAATTTTGTAGAGGCGGGCGGCATTGATGAGGCTGAATAATACATCTCCGAACTCAGCTTCTGCCTTATCCTTATCCATATTGGCTACTTCTTCCTGAAATTCTCGAATTTCCTCTTTTACCTTGTCCCATACTTGTTCGCGCTCTTCCCAGTCGAAACCTACATTGCGGGCTTTATCCTGGATGCGGTAGGCTTTGATGAGCGAGGGTAGAGCGGAAGGAACGCCACTCAGCACACTCTTGTTTCCATTTTTTTCTTTCAGTTTCAGTTGTTCCCAGTTTTCGGAAACTTGTCCGGCGGTGTCAGCCTTTACATCGCCGAATACGTGGGGATGGCGGAAAATCAGCTTCTCGCAAAGGTGGTCGCACACGTCTTTCATGTCGAAATCACCTTTCTCCGAACCTATTTTAGCATAGAAAGCTACGTGGAGCAATACATCGCCCAATTCTTTGCAGATGTCATTTTTGTCATCCCGCATCAGGGCATCACAGAGTTCATAGGTTTCTTCAATGGTATTGGGGCGCAGGCTTTCGTTAGTCTGTTTGCGATCCCAGGGACATTTCTCGCGAAGTTCGTCGAGTATGTCGAGGAAGCGTCCGAAAGCTTCCATCTGTTCTTTTCTTGTATGTGACATGAGGATTGAATATAAATTATTAAATATGAAATCTAAAGTTATTAATTGGGGGAGGCGGCTTTCCATGCTGCATAGGAAATGAGTAGCCCCACTACTTCGGAGTAGTTTTTACGACCGCTTTGTATTTTGTTTCCTTTCAGATACAGGTCATATATCCAGTCTTGTATGTCTCCGATGAAGGGGCTGTATTTCTCCATCCAGTATGTATGGTTCTTTTGGGACAGCTCTATGATTTCGGGGCGTATCTTATTGAAAAGTCCTTTGTATTCCTCTTCGTTCATCAACCGGCGGGCGTTGACAAGTACATGGCCTAATACGGAGAAATATCCGCAGAAGCGAATGCCTCGTGCTTGCGAACGGGTACATACCTGATAAGCGTAAAAGTTAGCTTCCGCTTCACTGGAGATGCCTAACAGGTGTGCCAGTTCATGAGCGTATGTGGCAGGGTATTGCGAAGGAAGCAAATCGCCGTTCAAAGTGAATTCACAGAAGAAAGGCCCCATGCTTCCGGTAACTCCGACCATGGATATCAGCGGGGTGAAGAGCATTGTCTTTACCCGGGGAGATTTATGGAAAGGGCGGTGCACACCCAATGTGTCACTGATCTGATTATATCCACGAACGGTTTCCCGGCGGATAAGATCTTTGTTGATGGAAGCCACGTCTGCATAGGAGGCATTCAGCTTTTCAACGTAATCATCAACAAACTCTTGAAAGTTCTCCGGGGTGTATGCGGTGTAGGGAATATGTGTGCGTTGGTAAAAATTGGGCTGGGAATAGTTTAATCCCCAGGCAAGATAGAACCAAGCATATATCCACAACAGGTATTCGATGTCATTCAGAAGAATACGCTTCCATTTTTTCTTTTGAAAACAGCGGGCATAGACAGGGTAGAGAAGTACGCCTGCAATGCTGAGAGCTATGAATAAATCTCCGATAGCAAAGGGGATTAAACGTGAGAAAGAGGATAAGCAATATGCAATGACCGGATATGCATTGTCGGCATATACTTTTCCCATAGCCGGAATAAGTTGCGTAGCCCAAATAATTAACAATAGCACACACAGTGCTATGTAACGTATCCTTTGCTTATGTTTCATTTTCAAATCATATTTGAAAGGCAAAAATATACATTTATTAAATGTCACGTAGGAAAATGACGCAATATTTGTATAAATAATCCTTTATGAAGGCTATAAATTATCGTTCTCGGCACAGAAAGCGCCGGAGGGTGGTAAGATTTGAATTTAATTTAGTAATTTTGTGCTCGTTATTCGCGATACACTAATTATACACAGATTTAAAAGATATGGAATTAGCAAGTAAGTACAACCCTGCTGATGTAGAGGGAAAGTGGTATCAATATTGGTTGGACCACAAATTATTCAGTTCAAAACCCGATGGTCGTGAACCTTATACCATCGTCATCCCACCTCCTAACGTCACCGGTGTGTTGCACATGGGACACATGCTTAATAATACCATTCAAGATATTCTGGTACGTCGTGCCCGCATGGAAGGTAAGAATGCCTGCTGGGTACCGGGAACCGACCACGCATCTATCGCTACCGAGGCTAAGGTGGTGAACAAACTTGCCGCGCAAGGCATCAAGAAGACTGACCTTACCCGTGATGAGTTCTTGAAACATGCCTGGGACTGGACGGATGAACATGGAGGTATCATCTTGAAACAACTCCGTAAACTGGGTGCTTCGTGCGACTGGGACCGCACTGCCTTCACTATGGATGAGAAACGTAGTGAAAGTGTGCTCAAAGTATTTGTAGACCTCTACAATAAGGGGCTGATTTACCGTGGAGTACGTATGGTGAACTGGGACCCGAAAGCTTTGACGGCTCTCTCCGATGAAGAAGTAATCTATAAAGAAGAGCACGGCAAGTTGTATTACTTGCGCTATAAAGTAGAAGGCGATCCGGAAGGACGCTATGCCGTAGTGGCTACCACCCGTCCTGAGACAATCATGGGAGATACCGCCATGTGTATCAATCCGAACGACCCGAAGAATGAATGGCTGAAAGGTAAGAAAGTGATTGTACCTTTGGTGAACCGCGTTATTCCGGTGATTGAGGATGATTATGTAGATATTGAGTTCGGTACCGGCTGTTTGAAAGTTACTCCTGCCCATGATGTGAATGACTATATGCTGGGTGAGAAGTATAACCTGCCGAGCATTGACATCTTCAATGATAACGGTACGTTGAGCGAAGCCGCCGGCCTTTATATCGGTATGGATCGTTTTGACGTGCGTAAGCAAATAGAAAAAGACCTTGAGACTGCCGGTCTGCTGGATAAGGTAGAAGCTTATACGAATAAGGTAGGCTATTCAGAACGTACCAATGTAGTTATCGAGCCGAAACTCTCTATGCAGTGGTTCCTGAAAATGCAGCATTTTGCAGATATGGCACTGCCGCCAGTAATGAACGATGATCTGAAGTTTTATCCTGCTAAATACAAAAATACATATCGCCACTGGATGGAGAACATCAAAGACTGGTGTATCAGCCGTCAGTTGTGGTGGGGACACCGCATTCCGGCATACTTCCTTCCGGAAGGGGGCTATGTAGTAGCTGCTACGCCGGAAGAAGCTTTGGAGTTGGCTAAAGAAAAGACAGGCAATCCGGCTCTGACAATGGCGGAACTCCGCCAGGATGAAGATTGTCTGGATACTTGGTTCTCTTCATGGTTGTGGCCTATCTCTCTGTTTGATGGTATTAACAATCCGGGCAATGAGGAAATTAATTACTACTATCCGACAAGTGACCTGGTGACCGGACCCGATATCATTTTCTTCTGGGTAGCCCGCATGATTATGGCAGGGTATGAGTATGAAGGAAAGATGCCGTTTAAGAATGTATATTTTACGGGCATCGTTCGTGATAAGTTGGGGCGTAAAATGTCCAAGTCACTCGGTAACTCTCCCGATCCGCTGGAACTGATTGAGAGGTATGGTGCTGATGGCGTGCGTATGGGTATGATGTTGGCAGCCCCTGCCGGAAATGATATATTGTTTGATGATGCGCTTTGTGAACAGGGACGTAACTTCTGCAATAAGATATGGAATGCTTTCCGTCTGGTGAGCGGCTGGACGATTGATAATAGCCAGCCTGTTCCGGAAGCTGCAAAACTGGCAATGGCATGGTTTGAGTCTAAGCAGAACGAGGTTGCTGCTGAAGTAGCCGATTTGTTCAGCAAGTATCGTCTGAGCGAGGCGCTTATGGCTGTTTATAAGTTGTTCTGGGATGAGTTTTCTTCCTGGTATCTTGAAATGATAAAACCTGCTTACGGGCAAGGGATTAACAGTACGGTTCATAGTGCAACGATAAGCTTCTTTGAAAATCTGCTTCGTCTGCTTCATCCGTTCATGCCGTTCATTACCGAAGAACTCTGGCAACAGATGTATGAGCGCAAGCCGGGTGAAAGTATTATGGTGTGTCCGTTGTCCATGGATAATAATGTGGATAGTGATATGGTTCAGCAATTTGAGACGGTGAAAGAAGTTATCAGTAGTGTTCGTTCCATTCGTTTGCAGAAGAATATTGCTCAGAAGGAAGCATTGGAGTTGCAAGTGCTTGGTGAGAACCCGGCTGCTGCATTCAATGCGGTCATCATAAAGATGTGTAATCTTTCGGCGTTGGATGTGGTAGATGCCAAAACGGACGGTGCTGCTTCCTTCATGGTAGGTACGACAGAGTATGCTGTGCCTTTGGGTAACATGATTGACGTGGAGGCTGAAATCGCCCGTATGGAAGCTGAACTGAAGCATAAGGAAGGTTTCCTGCAAGGCGTAATGAAGAAGCTGAGTAACGAGAAGTTTGTGAACAATGCTCCGGCTGCCGTTCTTGAAATGGAACGTAAGAAACAGGCTGATGCGGAAAGCATTATCAAATCTTTGAAGGAAAGTATTGCTGCGTTGAGGAAATAAGTTTCTTAATCCGGGATATTCCCAGATTAAGTCTAAGTATAAAATAATTAGCCCTTGCAATAATCATTTATTGCAAGGGCTAATTTATTTTATGCCGGGAGTAGATTTTCGGCAGTGTTATTTAAATCGTATTATTTCTCTAGTAAGTCTTTCAAGAAAGCGTCCAATTCTTCATCCAGACCTTTCAGCAATTCCTCGTTTACGAGCAATGTATCGTCGTCCATCAATAGCAATTCGGCAACTGTTTCTTTTTCATCATCCACCAATACGAATGAGTAAGGTTTCAAGATGGTCAGTCTGTCAAAGCCACCGCTATTCTTCATATTATTGAGCAAGTTGGAGAGTGTACGTTCCACATTTTCATAGAAGTCATCTCCGTCATAAGTCATCCATTCCTCAATAGCTATGTTTGCCAGTTCTTCATCCTCATCATCGAATATGGTCAACTCACCGGAATTCTGATTTGCTTGCAGATGAATGTCGGTCACAATGGTTTGCTCACAGCCGCAGGTGTACTTGCTGACTGATTGTCTGATAGTCGTTTCGAGGAGTGATAATGATGCTTGGCTCAGTTTCATAATAGATATTCTTTCTTAATGGATGTTCAAAGGTATAAAAAAAATAATTACCCCTGCATCATTTGGCTAAAAATCATTCTTAAATCGTTGCATTTGGGCGTTTAGACGGGTCATTCCTTCTTTTCGTTCCTGCAATGCGTTTAAATAACGGGTCACAGCCAGGTAATTGGGGACATCGCTGAAATCTACGGTGGACTGATTTTTCTTCTCTTCTATTTTGTCTATTTCGTAAGCTACTTTTTGTGCTTTCAATGCCCATTCTTCCGCCTTATAGATGCTGTCCTGCATTTCATATCCTAATGCTACGTTGTAGGCTGCATACATTTTCTGTTTCCCTTTTTTCTTCTTTTCATAAGTCTGTTTCCAGAGTTCGATGGCCTGTTCCCAGTTGTTTTCACGCACGAAGACAGCGGCATCGCGCATATTCACGGAACCTCCTGTGAACAGATAACGGTTAGCTGTTGTCCAGTAAGGCAACAGATGCTTGACAGGAATTACTCCGGCAAATTCGGATGCTTCTTTCAGCATATTCTCATCAGTGATAAGTCCTGAACTTGCTGAAGTCATATTGGAACTCGTATGGTCCCAGAATATGCTGTCGTTAGCACTGACGGTTACCATTGGGCCGGTTCGCTGGGGCAGATATACTTTTACGGTAGGATATACTTTGACGTCTAAGGTTCCTACGTACATTCTCCAGTCCGGAAAAAACTCAATTTTACGTAAGGAACGTATCTGTACGTTTTCCAAGGCTATGAGGAAGTCCACTGCCAGATTTTCGGTAAGTTCTTCTACTTCGTCCTTGCTGAGGGTGCTCTCGCGTGGAATCATATCATTGGCACGCAGGGCGGAGTCACAAATGACAACTTCATCGAAGTAATTCTCATGTGCAAGTGCCTCGGCCAGCGATTCCGTAGCTATTTGGGCATTCCCGTTGAAATACCCTGTCTTGCGTGCCACTTCCGTCTGGTCTTTTTTCTTTTCGTCAGTTTCTTCTACTATCAGTTGATTGTCCGGAATGGGCGGCATATTATTCACTACGGCTACACGTCTGAGACTGGATGGAAAGCTAACTTCCGCCGGCAGCATATAGTCGATGGACAGTTGCTCTACGCTTTGGCAACCGCCCAAAAGCAGGGAACAGCAAAGCAACAGGAAGTACGAATATTTAGTCATAAGCTTATTCTTTATGTAGGGATAACAAAAATACACTTTTGTATGGATATATAAAAGCCTCAAACAGTTTTTAACCGTTTGAGGCTTTTATTAGGAGAGAAAGTAGGTATAAAGTCTAAATTATAAGGTGTAAAGTGTCCTTATACTTTATACTCTATTTTTCATCATGCATTCTTTCCGTGACAGTTCTTATATTTCTTTCCGCTTCCGCAGGGGCAAGGATCGTTGCGTCCTACCGTCTTTTCCGCACGAATCGGTTCACGTTTTGCCTCGCGCGTGTCGTGTTGGGCGGCTTCCTGCTGGTTCGGATCGGTCAAGTCTTGTTTCTGTTCACGATATTTGCTCATGTCCTGTTTTTGTTCGGGAGCAGCCTGGCGTATTTCCTGCGGCTCCTGTACCGGAATCTGTCCGCGCATCAGGATAGAGATGGTCTGGTTATTGATTTTATCCACCATCGTATCAAACAGGTTCACTGACTCCAGCTTATAAATCAACAGCGGGTCTTTCTGTTCATAACTTGCGTTCTGTACGGAATGTTTCAGTTCATCCAGTTCACGAAGGTTTTCTTTCCATGATTCATCGATGACGTGCAGTAGGATGGACTTCTCGAAAGCTTTTACCACTTCCTTACATTCGCTGTCGTAAGCTGCTTTCAGATTGCAAGAGATGTTGTACATGCGCTTACCGTCTGTGATGGGGATAAGGATGTTTTCGTACATGTGTCCCTGGGTCTCATAAACCTGCTTGATGACCGGATAAGCGATTTGTGCCATACGGTCCGTCTTGCGTTTGAATTGCTCCATTGCCGTGTTGAAAGCTTCTTCGGTAAGCTTTTCCTTCTTCTCGTTACGGAACTGCTCCTCATTGAAAGGAACTTCCATGGCAAGTGTCTGCAAGAAGTCCATTTTGCAGTTTTCGTAGTCGGGAGCTTCGACGGCAGCGGCAACGCGGTCCCAAATCATGTTGACGATATCCATTCCGATACGTTCACCCATCAGGGCGTGGCGACGTTTGGTATATACAACGGTACGTTGCTTGTTCATTACGTCATCATATTCCAGTAAACGCTTACGGATACCGAAGTTGTTTTCTTCCACTTTCTTTTGTGCACGCTCGATGGAGTTGGAAATCATCTTGTGCTCAATCATTTCACCTTCCTTGAAACCGAGGCGGTCCATTACGCCTGCGATACGGTCGGAAGAGAACAGACGCATCAGGTCGTCTTCCAGTGATACGAAGAATACGGAAGAACCCGGGTCGCCTTGACGTCCGGCACGTCCGCGCAACTGGCGGTCTACACGGCGGGACTCATGACGCTCAGTACCGATGATTGCCAAACCGCCCGCGGCTTTCACTTCCGGACTCAGCTTGATGTCCGTACCACGACCTGCCATGTTGGTAGCAATGGTCACTGTTCCGCTGAAACCGGCTTTGGCTACGATGTCAGCTTCCTTCTGGTGCAATTTGGCATTCAGTACGCTGTGCTCAATATGTCGCATAGTCAACATTTTGCTCAGCATTTCGGAGATTTCTACTGATGTAGTACCCACCAGCACAGGGCGTCCGGCTTGTACCAACTGTTCGATTTCTTCGATCACAGCTTTATACTTTTCGCGTTTCGTCTTGTAAACGCGGTCGTTCATGTCTTTACGGGAAATAGGGCGGTTGGTCGGAATGACTACTACGTCCAGCTTATAGATGTCCCAGAATTCGCCTGCTTCCGTTTCGGCAGTACCGGTCATACCCGAGAGCTTATGGTACATACGGAAGTAGTTCTGCAACGTAATGGTGGCAAACGTCTGCGTGGCAGCTTCCACTTTCACGTTTTCCTTGGCTTCGATAGCCTGGTGCAAACCGTCTGAATAGCGGCGGCCTTCCATGATACGTCCTGTCTGCTCGTCTACAATCTTCACTTGTCCGTCGATGACAACATATTCGTCATCCTTCTCGAACATGGTATACGCTTTCAGCAATTGGTTGATGGTGTGTACGCGTTCTGATTTGATGGCATAGTTTGTCAGTAACTCGTCTTTCTTCGCCAGTCTCTCTTCGTCCGTCAGGTTTGTTTCGTTTTCCAGTTCGGAAAGTTGTGCGGCGATGTCGGGCAATACGAAGAGGGTGGGGTCTTCCGAGTTACCGGTAATCAAGTCCACACCTTTATCGGTCAGATCTACACTGTTCAGCTTTTCTTCGATGACGAAGTACAACGGGTCGGTGGCTTCGTGCATACGTTTGTTGTTCTGCTCCATGTAGATTTCTTCAGTTTTCAGCATGCCCGCTTTGATGCCTTGTTCACTCAGGTATTTAATCAGGGGCTTGTTCTTTGGCAATGCCTTATGGCTGCGGAACAATGCGAGAAAGCCTTCTTCCTGTTCCTTCTTGTCGCCGGAGGCGATAAGACGTTTGGCGTCGGCAAGATATTGGGTAGCCAGTTTTTTTTGTGCTTCCACCAGACGTTCTACCAAGGGGCGGAGTTGTTCAAACAACTGGTCCTCACCTTTCGGTACGGGACCGGAGATGATTAACGGTGTACGAGCATCATCAATCAATACGGAGTCCACCTCATCGACGATGGCATAGTTGTGCTGACGCTGTACGAGGTCTTTTGGACTGATGGCCATATTGTCGCGCAGGTAGTCGAAACCGAATTCGTTGTTAGTACCGAACGTGATATCTGCCAGATATGCCTGACGACGGGCATCGGAGTTGGGCTGATGTTTGTCGATACAGTCCACACTTAAACCGTGGAACATATAGAGGGGGCCCATCCATTCGGAGTCACGCTTAGACAGGTAGTCGTTCACCGTTACCACGTGTACACCGTTTCCGGTCAGTGCGTTGAGGAATACCGGGAGGGTAGCTACCAGGGTCTTACCTTCACCCGTTGCCATTTCGGCAATTTTACCTTTATGCAATACCACACCACCGAAGAGCTGCACATCATAGTGCACCATGTTCCAGGTGACTTCGGTTCCGCCTGCCAGCCAGTGGTTCTGATAGATTGCCTTGTCGCCTTCGATGCGTACAAAGTCTTTGGTAGCTGCCAGATGGCGGTCGAACTCGGTGGCTGTTACTACAATTTCTTCATTTTCAGAGAAGCGTTTGGCAGTTTCTTTCACGATAGAGAAAGCTACGGGCAATACTTCGTCCAATGCTTTTTCGTAGGTTTCCAGTATCTCCTTTTCTATCTTATCTATTTGTGTGAAAACCTCTTCACGGTTTTCCAGTTCGATTTCTTCGATACCAGCTTTCAGCTCTTCCACTTTGGCGCGTTGGTCGGTAGCGGAGTTGTAGATGTAGGCTTTCAGTTCTTCAGTTTTGGCGCGCAGGGCGTCGTTATCGAGTTTGGCAACTTCCGGGTAAGCGGCTTTGATTTTGTCTACCCACGGCTGAATTTCTTTCATGTCGCGTGTGGATTTGTTGCCGAAAATCGAGCTTAAAAATTCATTAAATCCCATTATATATCTGTTTTTGTTATTATTTGCTAAGTTGATTGAGTGCGCAAAGTTACTGATTTTTATACAGATTACACATTTTTGCGCTGTTTATTTGATGTGGACTTTCACTGTAGAGGGCACAGAGTTTCACTGAGTTTTCTTTCTTCAATGAATGAAGGAAGTCTATTTGTTATTAAGAGGTATAAAAACTCTGTGAAACTCTGTGTGCTCTGTGGTGAATAAACCTCAGAAGTTCAGTGGAGTCTCTGTGCAAGCATTCGGAGCGCGTATGCGCATCGCGCTTGACAGGGTAGGGGCTATGCGGGTAATATTGACAGGAATCCGTATGGTTTCGGGCTTTACTCCGCCACCCAGGAAGATGAGTGGGGCGGGGATGTTTGCATGACGCACTACACGATTATCGGTGGCATTTTCATCTACGATAGTCCAACCGGGCAATACATCTATCAGTAAGTCGCCGGAGCGCTTGCGGTGGAAAGCATTTCGCACAAGCTCTATCCGGGGCGTCCATGACCCCAGCAGCAGGCGATGGGCGGAATACGCTTCATTCACCCCGCTGAATTGTATCAGGAAATCGGCAGATTTATCTTGTATCTCTGCTAAATCCAGTTGTTTGTTCTCTATTAATTTATGGTTGAGATAAATTTGCTGGTTATGATAAGTCTCCACGTACTGTCCTTCGCCATAGGTGGCCATGAGGTACATGTTCAGCAACGTGGCGCAACGGTTCAGATGAAATTCTCCGCCCGGAATGCGATATAGGGCGAGATCGGGGGCTTCAGAGTCGGCATAGCCGGTAGAAGTGATACAGAAAAGCACGTTGTGCAGACCTACTTTGAGGTCGATAAGGTCGAGCAGGGAAGCGATGCTGCGGTCGAGTCGTACGTATGTATCCTGCATCTCCATGGCACACTCCTGCGTGCTTCTGTGATTATAGTTACCGGCATAATAAGTCAGTGCCAGCAAGTCGGGAACTTCATCTTTGGCTATGGTGCTTTTTTCCAGCAGTTCTTCTGCCAGCAGGTTCACCTCATCGTTGATAAAGGGGCTGGCAATCAGCCGACGGAATTTGTTGAGCCGTTCGCTGTCGAACTTATATTTGAAAGCCTGGTCTCGCCATTCTGGCAGGAAAGTATATCGGGTAATAGGATGTACGGGTTCCCATACCATGTCGCGGATGCGGTAGTCGGGCGATTTCCGTTCATTGTATTGGCTCACCCACCACGGGAACTCGCTGTAATATGTGGTACTGCACCATTTTCCTGTGTTTTCGTTCAGCCAGAAAGCACCGTTTCCGGAGTGTCCGGCAGCCAGCACGGCTGCATCTCGTGAGGGGGCGATGGCGTATACCAAGCCTTTGTTGCGTGTGGCTATTTTCAGCTCGTCGGCAATGGTGGAAGTCAGTAGTTGGGAGGGAGAAGAATTCTCATCGGTGAAGTTGCCCATAAAGGAGGAATCATCCACACAATTTACGGGGCGCAACGTGTTTACATCCATCCAATGACGGGATATGATGCCGTTCATCGAAGGTGTTGTGCCGCTGTAGATGGCAGCGATGGCGGAAGCGCGGTCTGTTCCGTTGAAAGGGAATTCGGTCTGGTAGAACACCTTTCCTTCGCGCATCAGTCTTTTGAAACCTTTCTCTCCGTATAAGGACGAAAATGCCTCCATGTAGTCGGTGCGCAGCTGGTCGATGGTCAGTGTCACCACCAGTTTGGGGGTGGCGGGCAACGGTTGTGCTTGCAGACCGGTGAAGGTCAGTGCGAGTATGGAAGTTATCAGTCCCTTTTTCATCTATCTCTTTTTCAATGTCAAAATAAGATTGCTTGCTGAACGTATCAGCAAACAAAGTGCCAAAGGTAATACAGCAAAGTCAAATCTCTGCGGTATTATCGCCCAAAGCAATATAAAAAGTGTTAAAACGATAAAATTAGCTGCCATGTACCAGCTTTTCTGTTGTTTTCTCACCTTATTTATCATCCATGGGAGGCAAAATAAGTGCAAGGGATGGAATACGAACAGCAGGTAATTGGGACTTACTGCCGGATGTTGCGAGAACAAGGCGAGGAAAGCGAGAATGCATCCTGCCACTCCGGCGCAGAAAAACAAGAGCAGGTCGAGTCCCCAAAGGGCTTTCCGTCGTCGTATGCCGTATATGGTGGCGGCTGTCACAAGGATGAAGAGCAGTAAGGCAGCCTGCATCGGGGTGATTCCTCCGGAACGGTGGTCGGCGGCTGTCAGTCCGGTCACAACAACTCTTTCTTCGGAGGATACCAGCGGTCGGGCTTGTCCTTCCTTATCTATTATTTGGGCGGTTTCGAAGTATTGTTGTACATAAAAGGGGATAAACATCATCAGCCTGCGGTTGATGGGTTCGTCGGCTTTGCTGCCCATGCACATATCCATGCCGAAACGCGACCACGGGTGACCTTCGTTGTATTTATGCAACAGGTCGCGGAAAGAAGCTCCCGTGTCAGTGTCGGTCATGTTGTCAGCATATTGCAAGGAGCCGTCGATGGCTTTCTCTATCTGGTCGCGTGGACGGGTGGCGCAATTGTCATAGAAGAAGTTGTAGCGGTACACGCGGTTTTCGGGACGGTAGTTTTCTTGTAGCAGTCCTGCCAGACGCACTTTTTCGTCTTGGGTGAGATTGAGGGTCTGTTGCCAGACGTCCCGTCCCAGGTAATCGTACTCTTCGGCGAAGCGTTCGTAGCTTGTCACTCCCAGTTGATAGTCGGTTTCGCCCAAAGCGAACCGGAAGATGAAGTTGGGGGCATTGAAGTTGAACATGCCGTAATTGAAAACAGCGTCGATGTCTTGGGTGAAGTTCTCGTAGCGGATGGCTGTGTGTCCGAAGAGGGAATAGATTTCACTGCCCGATGCGCACGTCAGCAAGCTGATGCGGATGGAGTCAGTACGTTGCGCTTTCAGGCTGAGGGCACAGAATACGCTTATAATCAGTAGAAGGCTGGTTCGTTTCATTTCGCTGCAAAGATAATGCAAAGTGGGGGCACAATAAAAAGAATTCATTTATTTTTTTACTTGATATTGCGCAGTTCCTCATCCTCTTGCCTTCTTATCTCCTTGCCGACTAAATTCGTTCAGCTTAGAGGGCTAATTCTGTTTGTGGGTAAACTATTTCTGCTCTCGCAGTAAACTAATCCTGTTGTTGCAGTAAACAAATCTTTTTTTTGCATAATATTATTCTTATAACAGCTGTTTTAGTTTCTTACAAATAAGTTTTCTTACAATAGATGTTGTAGAAAAAATAACAGATTATGTATGAATAATATTATGCAAAAAAAAGATTAGTTCATCGCATATTTGAGATTAGATTCTTGCAATGTTGAAGTTAGTTGCTTATTCCCTTTGAAGCTATCATCTTAAGTCCGTTAAATAAAAATAGCGGAAGAAGCTGTTTCTTTAAAGAAAAATCGTATTTTTGGAAGAATTATTTTTAAAGAGCATTTCTATAACTAAAATAATCGGCTATTATGATGGAAAAAACACTGGTCATATTGAAACCATGCACCCTACAGAGGGGATTGGTAGGTGAGATTACGAATAGGTTCGAGCGCAAAGGTTTACGTCTGGCCGGAATGAAAATGGTTCAGCTGACGGATGAAATACTAAATGAGCATTACGCCCATCTGAGCGCAAAGCCGTTCTTTCAGCGTGTGAAGGATTCGATGATGGCATGCCCGGTCATCGTGTGTTGCTTTGAGGGAGTGGATGCGGTTGAAACAGTAAGGGCATTAACCGGTGTTACCAATGGCAGGAAAGCAGCTCCCGGAACCATTCGTGGAGATTACAGTATGAGTTTCCAGGAAAATATAGTTCATGCGTCCGATTCGCATGAAGCGGCAGAAACGGAACTGAAAAGATTTTTTAATCCCCAGGAAATCTTCGGTTATGAACAGGCCACATTCGGCTTTCTTTATGCTAATGACGAATATTGAGAGAAAAATAGCGTATTACTAAAAAGTCTTTAATTCCTGCAGATTTGCCGGGTAATAGAAATATTCGTCGATAAATTTTTCTTCTTCTTAGATAAATTGTTGCCGGAAACTATATAAATAGTATCTTTGCGCCGCAATTTTAATTAGTAATGCTGTGAATCTTGTTATCGATATAGGAAATACAACGGCAAAGTTGGCGCTTTTTGATGGAACATTGCCGTTGGAAGTGGTGTATGATTCAAATAGCACGTTAGAACATTTGCCCGATATTTGCAGTCGGTATGCTGTAGAGAAAGCGATTGTAGCGAGTGTCATTGATTTAAGTGAATGTGCGTTGGCACAACTGTCAAAGCTCCCTGTACCTGTGCTTTGGCTGAATGAGAAAACGCTTCTTCCGGTAGAAAATTTGTATGAAACTCCTGAAACACTGGGATACGACCGTATGGCGGCAGTGGTGGGAGCGAACGAGCAATTTCCTGATAGAGATATCCTGGTGATTGATGCCGGCACATGCATTACGTATGAATTTGTGGATGCCTCAGGACGCTATCATGGCGGGAATATTTCTCCCGGTATGCAGATGCGTTTCAAGGCGCTTCACCAGCTTACCGGACGCTTGCCGCTGGTGTCGCGTGAAGGGCGCGAACTCCCGATGGGGAGGGATACTGATACTGCTATCCGTGCGGGAGTATTAAAAGGAATGGAATATGAAATTTCGGGTTACATAGTGGCTATGAAACATAAATATCCTGAACTTTTGGTTTTTTTAACGGGCGGGGATGATTTTTCTTTTGATACAAACTTAAAAAGTATCATCTTTGCAGACAGATTTTTAGTGTTGAAAGGATTAAATCGAATTTTAAACTATAATAATGACAAGATTTAGACAAACACTTTTGGTGCTTTTGCTCACGATATTATCTGGGGCGATGGTCGCTCAAAATAATACAAATTCTCCCTATACACGATACGGATACGGACAGCTGGCAGACCAAGGGTCGGGTAACAGTAAGGCGATGGGTGGCATTGCCTACGGTTTACGTGACAGGTATCAGACCAACTTTGCGAATCCGGCATCTTATACGGCGGTTGATTCTTTGACTTTTATGTTTGACGGAGGTATCTCTATGCAGAATACCAACTTCAGTAATGGAGCCGTTAAAAAGAATGCCAAGAACTCCAGTTTTGACTACATTACGATGCAGTTCCGTCTTTCCAAATGGGGAGCCATGAGTATAGGATTGTTGCCTTATTCCAATGTCGGATATAGTATGTATGAGAGTGGCGAGACTGAAGACGGTACTCCCTACGTAAATACTTTTTCCGGAGAAGGAGGTTTGCATCAACTTTATTTAGGCGCAGGCTTTAAAATTCTTAAAAATCTTTCCATTGGTGCGAATATTTCGTATCTTTGGGGGGATATGTCACGTAGCCGTTATCAATCGTTTTCCTCCAATTCGGACATAATGCCGTTGACAACGATTTACGGAACAGAGGTGACGAGTTATAAGCTTGATTTTGGCGCGCAGTATACACAACAGTTTGGTAAGAAACATTCTGCTACGGTGGGTGTTGTTTTCTCACCGGGACATGATTTGGGTAACGATTCGTATGTACAGCAACAGCTTGGTAACTCTACTACCGGGTACAGTACATCTCAGAGGGATACGACAATGACGATGGGTATTCCTATGACTTTGGGTGCCGGTGTGACGTATGTTTATGATGATCGCCTGACGGTAGGTGTGGATGTGATGTTTCAGAAATGGAATAGCGTGACATTCATGAACGAACCGGATGCTTTCTGTAATCGTGCAAAGATTGCTTTGGGTGCGGAATACATCCCTAACCTGATGGGCAGAAGCTATCTTGCGCATATCAAATATCGTTTGGGAGCCTACTATTCCCAGCCTTATTATAAGATAGATGGTGTGCGTGCTGCCAATGAATATGGAGTGACTGCCGGTTTCGGATTACCCCTCCCGCGTAGCCGTTCTGTATTGAACATCTCGGCACAGTATGTGAGAACACAGGGCAAGGAAGCCCAGTTCTTGAATGAGAATACATTGCGTCTTTGCATTGGCGTGACATTTAATGAACGTTGGTTCTGGAAGCGTAAAGTTGAATAAAAGAAGAATAGACAATATAACAACTAAAATTTAAATACAATGAAGATTAAAACGCTTGTAGCTGTCTTGCTCCTTTCGGGTGGAGTAAACAGCGCTTTCGCACAGACTGAAGATTGTAATAAGAACAGTAGTATTTCCCATGAAGCAGTAAAAGCTGGTAACTTTAAAGATGCTTATCTGCCGTGGAAAGCTGTTCTCAAGGATTGCCCGACATTGAAGTTTTATACTTTTAATGATGGTATTAAGATATTAACAGCTTTTTTGGGCGAAATAAAAGATCGTAACTCTGCTGATTATAAGAAGTACTTCGACGAGTTGATGGAAGTATATGATTTGAGAATGCAATATACACCTAACTTCCAACATTTGAAAGGTACGCCCTCTGTAGGAGATACTAAAGGAAGTAAGGCTATCAGCTATATTGCATATGCACCAAATCTTGATGTGAATCAGGCTTATACTTGGTTGAAGGAATCTTTGGAAGCGGAAAAAGAAGGCTCTAAGAGTCCTATTTTGCACTACTTTCTGGATATGTCTTTGAATAAGTTGAAGGCTGATCCCAGCCATAAAGAGCAATTTATTCAGGATTACCTGACTGACTCCGAATATGCAGATGCTGCTATTGCTGCGGAAACTAACCCCGCAAAGAAAGCTGATTTGCAAAAAGTGAAAGATAACCTTGTAGCCATGTTCATCAATAGTGGTACTGCTGACTGTGAATCTCTGCAAGGTATTTATGGTCCTAAGATTGAAGCTAATCAGTCAGACTCTACTTATCTGAAGAAAGCTATCTCTATCCTCAAGATGATGAAGTGTACTGAAAGCGAAGCATATTTCCAGGCTTCTTATTATATGTATAAGATTAACCCGACTGCTGATGCAGCTACCGGTTGCGGATACATGGCTTACAAGAAAGGTGACTTCGATACGGCTATCAAATATTTCGATGAAGCGTTGACTCTGGAAAGCGATAACGAAAAGAAAGCTCAGATAGCTTATGCTGTTGCAGCGACTTTGTTTAACGTGAAGAAGTTGTCACAAGCTAGAGGTTACTTGCAGAAAGCTATCTCCTTTAAGGAGAACTATGGTGATGCATACATCCTGCTTGCACAGCTTTATGCTTCCAGCCCGAACTGGAACGATGAGTCTGCATTGAATAAGTGTACTTACTTTGTTGTCATAGATAAATTGCAGCGTGCAAAAGCCGTAGATCCGACAGTGGCAGATAAAGCCAATGAATTGATTTCAACGTATGCACGTTATACGCCGAAAGCTGAAGACCTCTTTATGTTGGGTATTAAAGCTGGCGACCGCGTTACGGTAGGTGGCTGGATCGGTGAAAGCACAACGGTTCGATAAGAAATATAAATATGTTACCACAACGAAGTAACGTTCTGTTTTGTAGAAGTTTGAGCATAACCATTGCCTTTGGGGTAGTGGTTATGCTTCTTTTATTTTCCGCCTGTTCCGGACGTCATAAGGATTTGGGAAACGCTATCACAGAGCGTGATTCGCTGCCTGTGATGGATACAAAAGGGGTAATGACTCTTATTTCCGATTCCGGTGTTACCCGTTATCGCATCAATACCGAAGAATGGTTGGTGTTCGATAAGAAGAATCCGTCTTATTGGGCATTCGAGAAAGGAATCTATCTGGAAAATTTCGATTCAGTGTTTAATGTAGAAGCCAGCATAAAGTCTGATACGGCATATTATTATGATAAACAGAAGTTGTGGAAATTGATAAGTAATGTGCATATTCAAAACCTTAAAGGTGAGAAGTTTGATACGAATTTGTTGTATTGGGACCAGAATAAGCATCGTGTTTACTCTGATGAACGAGTTCGTATAGAGCAGCCGGATCAGATCATTTATGCTATCGGATTTGAATCTGACGAACAATTGAACAAGTATCGTTTTTTTAAAACGGAAGGTATTTTCTATGTGGACGATGACTCCACAGTACCTACCGACAGCTTGCAGACTGACAGTTTACAGGTTGATAGTATCAAACCATAAATTATGGATACCTATATTTATTTATTGATTACTATGGTTTTCTCCGCCTTCTTTTCGGGGATGGAGATTGCTTTTGTTTCCGTAGATAAACTACGCTTTGAAATGGAACGTAAGGAAGGATTGACATCTCGTATTCTTTCCTATTTCTTCCGTAATTCCAACAACTTTATTTCTACCATGCTGGTAGGTAACAATATTGCGCTGGTTATTTATGGTATCCTCATGGCGCAAATTATCAAAGTTCACCTGTTGGGCGATTTGATTTCCAATGATTTCGTGGAAGTGCTTTTGCAGACGATTATCTCCACCCTTATCATACTGGTTACAGGTGAATTCCTTCCCAAAACTTTGTTCAAGATCAATCCTAATCTTGTATTGAAAGTATGCGCTTTTCCTCTGATTATTTGCTATGTTATCTTATACCCTGTATCTCAATTAGCTTCCGGACTGTCCTATCTCTTTCTGCGTCTATTTGGGATGAAGATTAATAAAGAAGCCTCTGAGAGGGCTTTTGGAAAAGTCGATCTGGATTATTTCGTTCAGTCCAGCATTGATAATGCTGAAGATGAAGAAGAACTGGATGCCGAAGTGAAGATATTTCAGAATGCGCTTGATTTTTCCAGTATTAAAATACGCGATTGTATAGTACCTCGTACAGAAGTCGTAGCTGTTGACCTGACTACCCCTTTGGAAGATTTGAAAAGTCTTTTTGTTGAGTCCGGTATCTCTAAAATTATCGTATATGACGGAAATATAGATAACGTGGTGGGGTATATCCATTCCTCTGAAATGTTCCGTAATCCTGCCGACTGGCGGAATAATGTGAAAGAAGTTCCCATTGTGCCCGAGACGATGGCAGCGCATAAGTTGATGAAGCTGTTTATGCAGCAGAAGAAGACTATTGCTGTTGTGGTGGACGAGTTTGGCGGTACGTCAGGCATCGTTTCGCTGGAAGACCTGGTGGAAGAAATATTCGGTGACATTGAAGATGAACATGACAATACGTCCTATGTCTGCAAGCAGATCGGTGAGAATGAGTATGTGCTTTCCGGTCGTTTGGAGATAGAGAAGGTGAATGAAACCTTCAATCTTGATTTACCGGAAGAAGATGATTATATGACGGTAGGCGGACTGATTCTGAATCGTTATCAAAGTTTCCCGAAATTGCATGAGGTGGTGACTATTGATAAATTCCAGTTCAAAATAATTAAGGTTACAGCCACAAAAATCGAGTTGGTACGTCTTAAAGTGGTCGAATAATAGCGGAATGGTATAATTTTTTAGAGAATAAATAGATGCGTATTAGCATTTTTTGTATCTTCGTGCGCTAAAATGAAGTTTGGAGAAAATAATAATAAACAAATAAATCATATTAACTAAAATGGCAACATTACAAAACATTCGGTCTAAAGGACCCTTATTGGTGATTGTAATTGGTTTGGCACTGTTCGCTTTCATTGCGGGAGACGCATGGAAGGTATTGCAGCCACACCAGTCACATGATGTAGGAGAGGTTAACGGAGAGTCACTTTCCGCACAGGATTATCAGAGCTTGGTAGAAGAGTATACTGAAGTTGTGAAGTTCTCCAGCGGCTCAAGCGCACTTACCGACGAACAAAACAACCAGATTAAAGATGAAGTTTGGAGAAACTACGTCAACAATAAGCTGATTGAAAACGAAGCAAAGAAGCTCGGTCTGTCAGTCTCTAAAGCAGAAATCCAGGCAATCATTGATGCAGGTGTACACCCGATGTTGCAACAGACTCCGTTCCGTAATCCGCAAACCGGTGCTTTCGATAAAGATATGCTGAAAAAATTCTTAGTGGATTACTCTAAGATGAACACAGCGCAGATGCCGGCACAGTATGCAGAATATTACCAGTCTATGTACAAATTCTGGTCTTTTCTGGAAAAACAACTGATTCAGACTCGTCTGGCTGAAAAATATCAGGCTTTGGTGTCAAAGTCTCTTTTCTCTAACCCCATAGAAGCTCAGGATGCTTTCAACGCAAGAGTAGACCAGTCTGACTTATTGCTGGCTGCTATTCCTTATTCTTCTATTGTAGATTCTACTGTGGCTATTACGGATGCAGATCTGAAAGACGCTTATGCTAAGAAGAAAGAACAATTCAAGCAATATGTAGAAACCCGTAACATCAAGTTCATTGATGTACAGGTAACTGCAAGCCCCGAAGATAGAGAAGCTATCCAGAGTGAGGTAATGGAATATACAGAACAGCTTGCAGGTACTCCGGGCGATTATTCAACGTTGGTTCGTGCTGCCGGTTCTGAAGTTCCTTACATTGATTTGTTCTATACATCCAAGGCGTTGCCTACTGATGTGGCTGCTCGTTTGGACTCTGTTTCAGTAGGGGGTGTATACGGTCCTTACTACAATGCAACAGACAATACAATCAACTCATTCAAGAAGTTGGCTACTGCTTCTATGGCAGACTCTATCCAATATCGTCAGATACAGGTGGTTGCTGAAGATGCAGCTAAGACTAAAACTTTGGCTGACAGTATCTATACTGCTATCAAGGGTGGTGCGGACTTCGCAGAGATTGCAAAGAAATATGGTCAGACTGGTGAGTCTACTTGGATTTCTTCTGCTAATTACGAAGGAGCACAGTTGGATGGTGACAATCTGAAATATGTGAACACTATCAATACTCTTGGCAAGAATGAACTGACCAACCTGAGTTTGGCACAGGCAAATGTTATTTTGCAGGTGATGGACAAGAAGGCTGTTAAGGATAAATATAAAGTAGCAGTCATCAAGCGTCCGGTAGAATTCAGTAAGGAAACTTATAGCAAGGCATACAATGAATTCAGTCAGTTTATCGCTTCTAATCCTACTTTGGAGAAGATGGTAGCTAATGCTGAGGATGCTGGTTACAAATTGCTGGACAGAAACGATTTATATAGCTCGGAACATGGTATCGGTGGTATCAGAGGTACTAAAGAAGCTTTGAGATGGGCGTTCTCTGCTAAAACAGGTGAAGTATCTGGTTTGTATGAGTGTGGCGAAAGTGACCGTATGTTGGTGGTTGGTGTTTCTGCTGTTATTCCGGCAGGTTACCGTCCGTTGGCTTTGGTTAAAGACCAGTTGAGACTTGAATTGCTCCGCGATAAGAAAGCTGAGAAAATCATGGCTGATATGAAAGCTGCCGGTGCAACTTCTTTCGACCAGTACAAGGCTATGGCAGATGCGGTTAGCGATTCTGTGAAACACGTTACTTTTGCTGCTCCTGCTTATGTTCCGGCATTGCGTGCAAGCGAACCGTTGGTAGGTGCTTATGCATCTGTTGCCGAGTTGAACCAGCTGAGTGCTCCGATCAAGGGCAATGGCGGTGTGTTTGTTCTCCAACCGTATGCAAAAGAGAAGATGAATGAGACGTTCAATCAGGAAACAGAAGAAACTACGTTGCAGAATATGCATGCCCGTATGGCAAGCCAGTTCCTCAACGATTTGTATCTGAAAGCTGATGTGAAAGATTCACGTTACCTGTTCTTCTAAGGAATTATCGAATAATTCGAGATATGAAAGCCGCCTGATGTTATGTCAGGCGGCTTTTTCTTTCTGCCTTTCTGTCATTTTCTGTGCCTGCCATTGCCTTTGTGCAACTTTATTCCTACCTTTGCATCAATAAAAATTAATAATGAAAGGATTAAATAATGAAAGTGGGTATTTAATAGGTTAATGACACTCAGTAATCTGCTTTAACTCTTTCATTCTTAAAGTTTTCATTTTTAGCGAAGCAAAGCTTCGATAAACAGATAATTATGCCGAAACAAACTCTTTTAGGATTGACGCTCGCTGAATTGCAGGAGGTAGTGAAGAGACTGGGAATGCCCGGATTTGCCGCCAAGCAGATTGCTTCATGGCTGTATGACAAGAAAGTAAACTCCATAGACGAGATGACAAACCTGTCGTTAAAACATAGGGAACTTCTGAAAGACGTCTGTGAAGTAGGAGCGGATGCTCCTGTGGATGCTATGCGTTCAGCAGATGGTACGGTGAAATACTTGTACCGGGCGGGTGAGAAGCATTTTGTAGAGGCGGTTTATATCCCCGATGAAGAGCGTGCCACGCTTTGTGTGTCTTCACAGGTGGGATGCAAGATGAACTGTAAGTTCTGTATGACCGGTAAACAAGGCTTTACTGCTAATCTGACCGCTAACCAGATTATCAATCAGATTAGTTCTCTTCCCGAACGGGACAATCTGACCAACGTAGTGATGATGGGTATGGGAGAGCCTTTGGACAATCTGGACGAGGTGCTGAAAGCATTGGATATCATGACTTCCTCTTATGGATATGGATGGAGTCCCAAGCGGATCACTCTTTCTACGGTTGGCTTGCGTAAAGGTTTTCAGCGCTTTATAGAAGAATCGGAATGCCATCTGGCCATTAGCCTGCATTCTCCCGTTGTTATGCAGCGTCGCGAATTGATGCCGGCAGAGAAAGCTTTTTCCATCACCGAAATGGTAGACTTGTTAAAAAACTATGATTTTAGTAAACAGCGCAGACTATCTTTTGAATATATTGTTTTCAAAGGTGTGAATGATTCGTTGCTCTATGCCAAAGAATTGTTGAAACTCTTGCGTGGGCTGGATTGCCGTATCAACCTTATTCGTTTTCATGCCATACCGGGTGTAGATCTGGAGGGAGCGGATATGGAAACAATGACTAAACTTCGTGATTATCTGACTTCTCACGGTTTTTTTACCACGATACGCGCTTCCCGGGGTGAGGATATATTCGCTGCTTGCGGTATGCTTTCCACTGCCAAACAGGAGGCGAATAAACAAGAATTAATATAAATTATTAACTTTGGCTCGGATGATATACGTATTCTTCGTAGTTTTGTAAAAACATTAACTAGTAAGTATATGAGAAAGCACCTGTTTTTTTTGAGTTTAGCTCTTGTAGCGATTGCCTTTTCCGCTTGTAGTGGCGGCAAGAAGGGTGTATTTGGAGCGACCTCCAGCGGTCGTGCGTATGAAATCTTGGTAGTGGTTGACCCCGCTATGTGGGAACGTCCTGCCGGCAGGGCCCTTTTTGATGTGCTTGATACGGATGTGCCGGGGCTTCCCCAATCCGAACGCTCTTTCCGTATGATGTACACTTCTCCGGCCAATTATGATGCTACGTTAAAGCTGATCCGTAACATTATCATTGCTGATGTGCAGGATATTTATACTCAGCCTAAATTTAAATATGCAAGGGATGTATATGCTGCCCCTCAGACAATTCTGACTATCCAGGCTCCCGATGAAGCCTCTTTCGAAAAGTTTGTGTCGGAAAACAAACAGACCATTATCGACTTCTTCACCCGTGCGGAAATGAATCGTCAGATTGCTCTGCTGGAAAAGAAGCATAATGACTATGTGACTACAAAAGTGAAGAGCATGTTTGATTGTGACGTATGGATACCTGCGGAACTTTCTTCTACCAAGCAAGGTGAGAATTTCTTCTGGGCCGGTACCAATGCAGCCACAGGAGACCAGAACTTTGTTATTTACTCTTTCCCCTATACAGACAAGAATACATTCACCAAAGAGTATTTTGTGCAGATGCGCGACTCTGTCATGAAAGCCAATATTCCGGGATCTAAGGAAGGCATGTATATGATGACAGATTCATTGATGACCGATGTTCGCCCCCTCACCATACAAGGTGAATATGCTTTGGAGGCGCGCGGACTGTGGCGCATGAAAGGTGATTTCATGGGTGGCCCGTATGTTTCGCATATGCGTTTGGACCCAGTGAATCAACGTATAATCGTTGTAGAAGCGTTTATCTATTCACCTGACAAAATGAAACGTAATCTGATGCGTCAAATGGAGGCTTCTCTCTATACATTGAGAGTTCCGGGTGACAAACAAACAGGAGCGGAAATACCGTTAGGGGTTACAAAAGAGCAGGCTGCTGATAAGGAATAATAATATGGAGATATGCCAAAAATTTACTTTATGTGTGCGGGCGAATGATAATTCGCCCCTACGCATATTGTAGCATCACTTGTAAGGGCGAACGATTATTCGTCCGCACAAGTGTTACTGTTGGCATAGCTTCTTTAAATGTGATATATATAAATTAAAAATGGAAGATAATAAAATAAAAGTCGGCATTACCCAGGGAGACATAAACGGCGTGGGTTACGAGGTTATTTTGAAAACATTCTCCGACCCTGTAATGCTGGAGTTGTGTACTCCTATAATTTATGGCTCGCCCAAGGTGGCAGCTTACCATCGTAAATCACTCGATTTGCCGACTAACTTCAGCATCGTGAACTCTGCTGCAGAAGCGGCTCACAATCGTTTAAGTGTAGTGAACTGCACGGATGATGAAGTGAAAGTGGAATTCTCAAAAGCTGACCCGGAAGCCGGAAAGGCTGCACTCGGTGCATTGGAGAGAGCAATTGAGGAATATAAGGAAGGGTTGATTGACGTGATTGTTACAGCCCCCATCAATAAGCACACCATCCAGTCGGAGACTTTCTCATTTCCCGGTCATACGGAATATATAGAAGAAAGATTGGGAAATGGTGCCAAGTCGCTGATGATATTGATGAAGGATGATTTCCGGGTAGCACTGGTGACGGGACATATCCCTGTCAGCCAGATAGCATCGACCATAACAAAGGAGTTGATACAGGAAAAGCTGGCTATCTTCAATCAGTCATTGAAGCAGGATTTTGCCATAGGTGCACCGCGCATTGCCGTACTTTCCCTGAATCCGCATGCAGGCGACGAAGGTCTGTTGGGTAAAGAGGAGGAAGAAATCATTATTCCGGCATTGAAAGAGATGGCGGCAAAAGGCATCTTGTGTTATGGCCCGTATCCGGCTGATGGTTTCATGGGTTCAGGCAACTTCACCCATTTTGATGGTGTACTTGCCATGTACCACGACCAGGGACTGGCTCCGTTCAAGGCGTTGGCAATGGATGAAGGCGTGAACTATACTGCCGGATTGCCTGTAATCCGCACTTCACCGGCCCACGGCACTGCCTATGACATTGCGGGTAAAGGACTGGCCAGTGAAGACTCATTCCGTCAGGCCATCTATGTCTCTATCGACGTATTCCGTAACCGGTTACGTGATAAAGAGGCACATGCCAACCCCTTACGAAAACAATATTACGAAAAACGAGATGATAGCGACAAGCTGAAACTTGATAGTGTGGAAGAAGATTTGTAGTATGACGAAAGCGGAAATACAACAAGTAAAATTACGTTTTGGCATCATTGGTAACAATGAAGCATTGATGCGTGCGATAGACGTTGCTATTCAGGTGGCGCCTACCGATCTGTCTGTACTGATTACCGGAGAGAGTGGTGTGGGTAAGGAGAGTTTCCCTCAGATCATTCATCAGTACAGCCGACGGAAGCATGGTCAGTATATTGCCGTGAACTGCGGTGCCATTCCCGAAGGAACTATTGATTCGGAACTGTTCGGTCATGAGAAAGGAGCGTTTACCGGTGCCATTGGTGAGCGGAAAGGGTATTTTGGTGAAGCGGATGGGGGAACTATTTTTCTGGATGAAGTGGGAGAGTTGCCTTTGCCTACGCAAGCACGCCTGCTTCGCGTGCTCGAAAGCGGAGAGTTCATCAAAGTAGGCTCGTCCAAAGTGCAGAAAACCAATGTACGCATTGTGGCGGCTACCAACGTGAACCTGACGCAGGCAATTTCCGAAGGACGTTTCCGGGAAGACTTGTATTACCGTCTCAACACTGTACCTATCCAGGTGCCCCCTCTGCGTGAGCGCGGAGAGGATGCATTCTTATTATTCCGTAAATTTGCTTCAGACTTTGCGGAGAAGTACCGTATGCCTGCCATTCAACTGACGGAAGATGCCAAGCAGTTGTTGATTTCTTATTCATGGCCCGGCAATGTGCGACAGTTGAAGAACATCACGGAACAGATTTCCATCATCGAAACCAATCGTGAAATCAATGCAGCTATCTTGAAGGGGTATTTGCCGAATCAGAATAATATGCAGCGGCTTCCGGCTTTGTTCGGTGTCAAAGAGTCCAAGAGTTTTGAGAGTGAGCGGGAAATCTTGTATCAGGTTCTCTTCGATATGCGCCAGGATGTGACGGAATTGAAGAAGCTGGTGCATGAGATTATGACCGAACGCGGAAAGACTGCCGCTCCGGCTGTACCTGCTGCCTATTATGCCCAGCCACCTGCCGTGATGACTCCCGTTGCTCCGAGTGTGCCCACTATTATTCATCCTTCCATAAAGCCATCTCACGAAGTGGATGAAGACATACAGGATACGGAAGAATATGTAGAAGAATCCCTCTCACTGGATGAGGTGGAGAAAGAAATGATACGGAAAGCCTTGGAAAAACATCACGGTAAACGCAAGAGTGCGGCAAAGGATTTGAATATTTCCGAGCGTACCCTATACAGAAAGATTAAAGAATATGGATTGGATTAAAAAGATCGCCTCGACAGCTATGCTGCTGGGTATATTACTGATAGTGAATTCGTGTAGCATTAAGATAGGACTTGCTCCGATTAGTTCGATTGACTACTCAAAGGTGAAGACTATTTCGATAGCTGATTTCCAGAATCGTGCGGAGTATGTCTATGCCCCGCTGGCTACACAGTTTAATCAGGATTTGAAAGACCTGTTTATGCGTCAGACGCGTCTGTCGCTGGTCAACAACAATGCCGACCTGGAGATTGATGGAGAAATTACCGGATATAATCAGTATAATGAGGCGGTAGATGCGAGTGGATATTCTTCAAAGGTGAAAGTTACTTTGACGGTAAAGGTTACTTTTGTGAATAACACAGATCATAAGGATGATTTTACCGATCAGCAGTTCTCGGCTTTCCAGACTTATGACTCGTCCCTGTTGCTGACGGATGTGCAGGATGATTTGATAACCAAGATGGTGAAAGACATAACAGAACAAATTTTTAACGCAACCGTAGCTAACTGGTAATATAAGGAATGACGCCTGTACATTTGCAACAATGGATACAGCATCCCGAGGCGTTGAACCGGGATACCTTGTACGAACTTCGCACATTGGTAGCCCGTTATCCTTATTTTCAGTCCCTGCGCTTGCTTTATCTCAAGAATCTCTATGTGCTGCACGACATTGATTTCGGTGCGGAACTACGTAAGGCGGTATTGTATGTATCAGACCGCCGTGTATTGTTTTACCTGATTGAAGGAGACCGGTATGCCCTCCATCCTTATGCTTCCACACATATCGCCGAGAAGAGTCTGGATAAGGAACCGAGCGTTGACCGTACTCTTTCGTTGATAGACGCTTTCCTTGCTACCGTTCCCGAAGAACATTCACAGACGACGGAATTGGATTATGTAATGGATTATACTTCTTATCTGATACAAGATGATGCAGAAGCGGATGCCACGGATACGTCATCATCAGTTCCGGCAGAAGTGCCGAAGTTGCGCGGACAAGATTTGATAGATGTCTTTCTCAGTCAGAGTGAAGCAACAGTTGCGCCCGAAGAAACTATCCGGCCGATAGAGGTGAAAGCAGAGCAAGAAGACGAAACGGAAGATGAAGAAACCGACGAGGAAACAACTCCGTATTCAGCTCCGGATGATTTGGATGACAGCTGTTTCACCGAAACTTTGGCTAAAATTTATATCAAACAGCGCCGATATGACAAGGCTCTTGAAATTATTAAAAAATTAAGTTTGAATTATCCAAAAAAAAATGCTTACTTTGCAGACCAAATCAGATTTTTGGAGAAATTGATTATTAACGCTAAATCAAAATAACAAAATGTACTTATTATTAGTTATCTTAATGGTGATTGCATCCTTGCTGATGTGCTTCATTGTATTGATTCAAAATTCCAAAGGAGGCGGTCTGGCATCAGGCTTTTCTTCTTCCAATCAGATTATGGGTGTGCGCAAGACTACTGACTTTTTGGAAAAAGCTACATGGGGCTTGGCTGCATTCATGGTTGTAATGAGTATTGCTACCGCTTATGTTGTTCCTACTGCTTCAGGCAGAGGAGGCGATGTGATTCTGGAACAGGCTCAGCAAGAAGAGAAAACCAACCCGTATAACATGCCGACTGGTACAGCTGCTCCGCAGACAGAAACTCCTGCTGCTCCGGCAACTCCCGCTCCGGCTACAGAGGAACCGGCTAACTAAAGCTATGCGCGGATGAACCCGCAAACAGAAATAAGAGAGAGGTTGACACTGAAAAGGTGTCAGCCTCTTTTCTTTTTATGCCAGATTTAATTACCTTTGTCGGGATTATGCAATCTGAATAATAATTTGAAATCTTATATTAATAGTACAATGACAGAACAATTGAAACTTAAATTGAATGACTCCAAAGCTACCCGGTGGGGCGCGTTGGTGATTGTTGCCTTCACAATGATGGCAGCTTATTATGTAAACGACGTAGTGGCACCGCTGAAAACGATGTTGGAATCGGATCTTGCCTGGACAAGTAGTGATTTTGGATTCTTCACAGGTGGGTATAGCTTCCTGAATGTGTTCTTCCTGATGTTGATTTGGGGAGGGCTGATTCTCGACCGTTTCGGTATCCGCTTTACGGGAAAGTTGGCGACCATATTGATGGTAGGAGGTACGGCACTCGAATACTATGCCATGACAGGGCTTGCGGGTGCAGACGCGACACTTTTTGGAGTGAATGAGATATTCGGTTATAAAACGGGTGTATTCGTGGCTTTTGCAGGTTACTCCATCTTTGGTGTAGGTGCGGAGGTTGCCGGTATCACGGTCTCTAAGATTATCGCTAAGTGGTTTAGAGGAAAAGAGTTGGCAACAGCTATGGGAGTGCAGGTGGCGTTGGCACGTATCGGTTCGCAAGCCGGTTATGCAGTAGCTATTCCTATGGCGCGTGCTTTGGGACTTTCTTCTCCGGTATTATTGGGATTGATATTGCTGGTAGGCGGCCTGATAGCCTTCTTTATTTTCTCAGTGATGGACAAGAAGCTGGATAAGCAGATGGAAGCGGAAGCCATAGCCGCCGGTACGGAAGGCGAGGAAGAAAAGTTCTCTTTCAAGGACGTGAAGAATATATTGGTTAATCCGGGATTCTGGCTCATAGCTTTGTTATGCGTATTATTCTATTCTTGCGTATTCCCTTTCCAGAAGTTTGCTTCCGAATTGATGATTATCAAATATGGCATTAATGAAAATGTGGCGGGGACTTTTGCCGGACTACCGGCTTTGGGTGCATTGATTCTGACTCCGGTATTCGGTGGATTTATCGATAAGCGTGGCAAGTCGGCTTCTATCATGATATTGGGAGCTGCAATGTTGATCGGTGTGCACTTTATTTATGCTATTCCTGCCATTAACTATTGGCTGGTGGCTATTGCACTGATGATTATTTTGGGTATCGCCTTTTCGCTGGTTCCATCTGCTATGTGGCCTGCTGTTGCCAAGATATTCCCGGTGAGCCAGTTAGGTACGGCATATGCGTTGATATTCTTTATTCAAAATATAGGTCTGTGGGGTATTCCTACTTTGATTGGTAAAGTGCTTGACGTCTATTGTATCGTAGGTAAGAAGGATGATGGAACGAATCTGTACGATTATACGATACCGATGTGTATCTTTACAGGTATTGCCTGCTTATCTCTTCTGGTAGCCTTTTTATTGAAGAGGGCGGACAAGAAGTATGGTTATCAGCTGGAAGAACCTAATATTCAGTCATAATAAATAGAGACGGATATAAGTATGGGAAGATCTGAGGGAAAAGTCAACCTGTTGGAAGCTATTCCGGTTCGTGGTAGCCATGTTATAACTGAATGGGAAGGGGATTGCGTCGTCATCTCCTATCCCCGGTTCAAGTATGAATGGATGCGTCGGTTCTTGTTGCCCAAAGGTATGTCTCCCGATATTCATGTCCGTCTTGAAGAACATGGCAGTGCTGTCTGGAACCTAATTGACGGACAACGCACGGTGCAGGAGATTATCTCACTGCTTGCCGAACATTTTCATCCTGATGAGGATTATGCTCCACGGGTCACGACTTATGTGATGCAACTGCAAAAGGATGAGCTTATTAAATTAAAAATTGAAAATTAAAAATTAAAGGCTGCGCAATGAAACAGAATTCATTACGCAGCCTTTAATTTTTAATTTTAAACTTCTAATTGGATTCCGTATCCACTTTTACCAAGCCTCCTGTATCGGGGTTGAACAGTACTTTGATTGTAGAATTCTTGTTGAACAGGACGGGAGCAAGGTACTCGACTACACCAAATTGGGTAACAGGAATTTCTGCGTTATACAATTCTTCGTTTTGGTAATTCAAAGTCACTTTTGCCCTGCCCGGCACATTGTAGGCAACGCCGTCCACTTGTTTTTTAGAGTTATCGGCAGGAGGGACATTGATGCTTTTAAGGTCGGTTATGGTGATGTAGACCGGTTCGCCTGCCAAGTCATGATTGGCTACCACTCCCAACTTCTTTGAGAAACGGAAAGCAACTTCATGATTCATTTCTTTAGGGACAATGCGGATGGTGTATGTTTTATCTTCGGTAGTGACTTTACCGGCAAACATCTCTGTCATGGCACGCTCCTGCAAAGTCAGGTTGTCGAGCATGAGTTTCAGTTGTGCACCGTCTTTGGGCATGTTGTCCGCTTCGCCACGCAACAGGGCGTTTTTGCTTTCACGAATGTTGTAGATTTCTTTAGCTACCAGTTCCGCCATCTTTGCCGTAGAGTTTGCCATCAGAATTTCTTCTGTCAGGAAATCACGGGGATTGACGTTAGGCGTATTATTCGTAGCTTTGGGCTGCACCGGAACTGCTTTTTTCTGTCCGCTGCCCAATGGCATATTGATGGAGTAGACGATGCCATCCTTGCTCAATTCGATGAGAGGGGCTACGGTTTTATCCTTCATCTTCACGAAGTATACATTCTCTTTGTCGGGTACGCCGATAACTTCCGTCTGTATCTTATCCAGTGTCCAATAGGTTTCCGGTTCGGAAGAGACGTTGTTCAACCGCAGGTAACGGTCAGCATACTTCGAAAACTCTCCGGGAGTATAGATATTCTTGGTTACTTGTACGGTGAGTTCAATTTCGGTCTTAGGCAGTACATAAGTCACTCCATAGTCTTTGCCACGAGTGACACCCGCAGTCACTTCCGTTTGTGCCACGGCAGTCACGGAGAATAACAGGGCTGAAAGCAATACTATATTCTTTTTCTTCATAAGTCGCGTTGTTAAAACGATTTCAGTTAAGGGACAAAGTTAATGAAGTTATTTTTGTCAAGAGTAGAATTACGGAATATTAACAGAATAACCGGAATCAGGGAGTTGCCGGTGCTTTTCGTCTCAATAGATAGTGTGTTTCGTCTCAATAGATGGTATGTTTCGTCCCGATAGATGGTATGTTTTATCTCAATAGATGGTATGTTTTGCCTCATGAAATGATGTTTTTTGTCTCAAAAGCAATGTTTTTTCTTCCCGAAGCTATGGGATATAAAAAAACAGAGAGAAGCCAAAAGCTCCTCTCTGTTAGTATCTATAAATCCGAATCTAAATCAGGATTACGTTGACAAATATACGATATTAAATACCGGAAGTCAAGCTTTTGCCCGGTTATTTTACGAATTGGATGCAAACAGGCTTATCCACTTTGATGTCCTGATGTATATCCGATAACAGTCCTGTGACGGAATCACGTTGGAATACTTGAATCACGTGACTGTCCCGGCAGGCGGTTAACAGATACTTCCCGTTCGGTGTGATGATGAAGTTTCGCGGATGGATGCCTGTCAGTTGGTATCCTACCTTTGCCAGCATGCCGGTTTCGGGGATTACTTCAAAGATGGCAATGCCGTCACCTTTCAGGCGATTGCTGGCATAGAGGTATCTACCGTCGGGACTGAGGTGTATGTCTGCGCTGCCACGTGCACGGAGCGTGTCGGCGGCGATGGTCTGTATCTTTTCTAACTTTCCGTCCAGATAGCTGAAAGCGGTGATGTTGCCGGATAACTCGCTGATGAGGTAGGCATACTTTCCGTTGGGACTGAATGTCAGATGGCGCGGGCCGGAATTTGAATCTACCTCGATGGCTTCGGCAGAAGGGTGGGGGATGATGCTCTTCGGATGCATGACAAAGCGCAAGATGCGGTCGGCACTGAAATCGGTGGCGAAGATATAGTTCCCGTCAGGAGAGAAGACGGCACAATGTACGTGTGGCGTTGCTTGCCTGTCGGCATCCGGTCCACCGGTGCTACCTTCGAAGAGGGTGTCGGCAGGTTCCAGTGAACCGTCTTTTTTCAGCGGGAAGACGGACATGCTTCCGCCGCTATAGTTGGCTGTAAGCACTTCTTTTCCGTTGGTGGAAACGTAGCATGGGTCAGCGCCCATAGTAGGCTGGCGGTTCAACAGGCGGAGTTTCCCTGTCTCTTTGTCGAAGGAGAAAGCATTGAGCGCTGCCGTCGTATCGTTCATTTCGCTGACGGCATAGACGAACTTCCCGTCTTCGGAAGGAACGAGATAAGAAGGATTGAGCACTTCAATGGAACTGAGTGCCGCTGCCATACCTGTTGACTGATTGAAACGGAAAGTGTAGATACCTTTACTGTTTCCGTCGGTATACGTACCCACCAGCATGGTGAGTTCATCACTTTCATTGTTTACGTTTCCCGCCTTACGGGGGGAACACGCTACCATAGCTAATCCAAGCATAAAGAAAAGAAGTTTTCTCATGATATCTTTATATTATTCCAGTTTCACTTCCGCCACCCCTACGCGGTCATCGTTCAGCACGATGCGCAAGTCGCTGGCAGTAGTTCCCTTGAACGTGTATGAAATCAGCTTGCCGTACTCGCTGACTGTGCCCGAATAAACCGTCAGGAACTGTCCGCCACCGCCCGAAAGCTGTATCTCAAACTCTGCCGGCAGACCGTTGCTTCTGCTGAATGCAATGGAAACACCATCTACCTTGGAGCCGTTCTTTAAGGCAAAGGTAATATAATCTCCTTTATTTCCCTCCCAAACAGTATTCATTTTTTTATCAAGTACGTTCATTACGCTTTCCGGATTAGTGCTGGCAGTCACGGGACTGTCTGTTTGGGTTTGCGTTTGTACAGGAGCGTTCGGGTCTTCTACTGTCAACATTCCATTCAGGCGGATGTCTTCGGAAGAGGCGCCTACCATGACGCTGAAGTCTCCGGGCTCTACCACCCATTCCATGTGTTTGTCCAGTAGTTCCAGGTGTTTATGGTCGAGGGTGAAGGTGATTTCTTTCGTCTCTCCCGGTTGCAGATGGACACGCTCGAACCCTGCAAGGTTCTTTTCGTAAGTGGTGACGCTGCTTAACATATCGCGGATATAGAGTTGCACTACTTCATCGCCTGCCCGCTTTCCGGTATTGGTAACTTTGCAGCGCACGGTTGCTTTCTGATTGGCAGTCATCACTTTCGGGCTGATTTCAATATCGGAATACTCGAAGGTGGTATAACTCAGACCGTAACCGAAGGGATAAAGTGCACCGTTGACACGTGACATATTTCCATCCGGTCCCGGATTCTTTCCTCCGTCAATCTGCGAAGAAGGTTTGCAAGGGAAATTGAAAGGGATTTGTCCCACACTTTTAGGGAAGGTAACAGTCAGCTTTCCGCCCGGATTGTAATCTCCGAAGAGTACATCGGCCACTGCCGTACCACCTTTAGAGCCCGGATACCAGGTTTCCAGAATGGCGGGAACAAACTTATCCGCCCAATTGATGGAAAGCGGACGGCCGTTAATCAATACCAGCACGACGGGCTTACCTGTTGCCTGCACAGCTTGGAGAAGTTTCAGTTGCCGTCCCGGAAGGTCGAGACTGCTGCGTGACTTATTCTCACCGCAGGTGCGTTGTCCGCCTCCTAATACCACTACGGCTACATCTGCCTGGCGTGCGTTTTCTACTGCTTTATTGATTTCAGCTTGTTCGCTATCTGTCATCGGATAGTCGATAAGTTCGCTTTCCGGCCAATTGGCATCTACAAGGTCACAGCCTTTGGTGTAGAGCACTTCCGCTTTGCCTTCGGATTTTTGACGAATGCCTTCCAGCACTGTGGTTACTTCTACTGCCAAAGGACCGTAGTGTGTCAGTGCATATCCCTCTTCGTCCGCATTGGGGCCGCAGACTGCTATTTTCTTCACGTTGTGGATGTCCAATGGCAACACGTTGTTTTCATTCTTCAATAAGACGAGGCTCTCGCGTGAGGCTTGCAGTGCAAAGGCTTCATTCTCAGCTTTCTCTACTTCTTTATCAGCTCCTGCAAGATCAGTCTGATAGGGAGCGTCGAACAGCCCTACGAGGAATTTTACACGCAGAATGTCACGTACACGGTCGTTAATAACTTCTTCGCTTAGTCCGCCCTCCTTTACCAATTCGCGCAAAGGCAATACATATGAATCCGGTGACCGGAAGGTGCAACGTACATTCAGGCCGGCTTCTACACTTTGGCGCACGGCTTCTTTCATATCTTTGGCGGTACTGTGTTTGGTATAGAGATATTCAACGGCATCACTGTCCGAAACCACATACCCTCGGAATCCCATCTCGCCACGCAGGCGTGTAGTCAGCCAGTAATAACTGCCTTGTATGGGGACACCGTCGTAATCATTGTACGAACTCATCACTCCCAATAGTCCCGCTTCCTTTATTACTCGTTTGAAGGGGTAGACATGTATCATTTCCACTTCGCGCGGTGACATTTGCGGGTCTACACGTGCCATACCTTCGCGGGCGCCCTTGTTGTTACTGTAAGCAACGAAATGTTTTCCGGTTGCTGCTACCTGATGGTTATGTTGCATGCCGTGTACCATTTCAATACCCAGTTCGGCAACGAGGTAAGGAGATTCACCATATACTTCTTCATAGCGTCCCCAGCGCTGGTCACGACCGACGTCGAGGATGGGGGCATACACATTGGTATATCCCAGCATACGGGCCTCCCGTCCGGTGATTAGTCCAATCTGGCGTATCAGTTCGCGGTTCCAGGTATGTCCCAATCCCAGTTGCGTGGGGAAATTGGTGGCACGGTAACTTTCTACTCCTCGGATACCTTCGTTCGTAAAATCTACGGGGATGCCGAGACGCGTCTCTTCGATGAAGAAGCGTTGCACTTCGTTCAGTGCCCAGGCATGGCGGGATGCCGGCCATACATAGGGATTATCCGATGGGGGAAGTCCCCATTGCTGAAAACCGTTCAAGTGTTCGTCGATGGCACCGATGCCGTCTTTCCAAAGCATCTGTTTCCATTCGGGGGTGGGGAGGTCGTCCTTTAGTACACGTTTGTAACCGTAGAGGGTTACCATCTGGCATGTCTTTTCTTCCAGCGTCATCTGGCTGAGCAGATCTTCGATGCGTGCATCCAGCGTGGCATTAGGATCTTCGTATACATCCTTCACTCCGTTTTTGTTGAAATCAATCCAGCCTTTTTTGTACATCTCGCTTTTGACGGGTTTGTACACAGCGGGTATCTTCACGGTCTTTTGTGCGCAGAGCAGAGTACTGCCTCCGAGCAGTAGTGTCATTGCAATAAGTTTCTTCATGATATTTATATTTTCGTGTATATTATCTTCTGTTGCCAAAGGTACGGGTTATATGGGAAAAAGAAAGGCAAAATTGTCCGTAGTACTGGCTTTTATTGTCCGTATGGTGATGTAAGACAGTTTTTGGTCTTATAAAAAGATAAGGTTTATTAATCCGGACTAAGCAATCACACTATTCTTTTGTACAGTAACAAAAGAATTCTTATCTTTGCCCCACGATTTCTAAAAACCGTATGTATTTTGGGGTTGACTGGATTTGACAGCGGGTAGAAATAGTAAGTAAGCATGCAGTGCGTCGTTGATTTGCACTTTAATCTCAGTCTTCAAAATTTTATCTGGCGAAAGACAATACGCTCTTGCTGCTTAATCGAATCATAGTAGATCGAGCTTAATCCCGGCACCAGGTGCTGGGACGAGACATCACTCGGAAGCTGTTGCTCCGAAGCATTCCGATCCAGTGGTGCAGTTACATCGGGGATAGTTCTTGTCGGCCTTGAGGCGAGAATGAAACTTTAAAGGATAAGGCAATGGTTGATGGCTTTGGTTCTGCCGTTGCTCGAAAACATAGGCAAAGATAAGCATGTAGAAAGCTTATGATTTCCTCGTTTGGACGAGGGTTCGATTCCCTCCAGCTCCACTTGAAAACAAATAAAAGCTCTGATTATCAGAGCTTTTTCTTTTTGTTAATGGTTTTACTCCCCATCTGAAATCTTCAATTTCTTGACTTGTGCCCCAGTAACTTGTTCAAAGCACAGCTGCAACAGGTCTGTACCTGTTGCTACATAGTAGTCACAGATGCGGCGGCGCAACAGATAATATGTGTCAAGGGAGGGCAGGACGTCATCAAGCAGCACCAGCCCAAGGGCACGGCGGGTCAGTATATCGAACTCGCACTTCTCGAAAAGCTCCTCATCACTGGAACCGAAACCTTCTTTCAGGATGGACGTCGCCACTAATGTCCGGATGGAAGAAACGCTACGGCCCGCTTTCTTCCCCTTGGGGAACAGAACCTGAAAGATGCACTTCTCTATGCGTGAAGTTACCTTATGGAAGAACACGTTATGCCATGCTTGGGGATCCAAATAGTGCTTTGACGTACGACTGCAGAGGTAAGTCTCGGGAGTCGAAAATATATCCAATTGACGGTTATCATCTGTTTTTCTTGAACATATGGAGGTTTCATTTGATTCTTAAAGGTACGACTTCTCAAGGATATGACCAAATCATACAATGACTTGGTTGACATTTTACTTTTTAAAGTGGACTCAATTATTGATAGAATAGGAAAATGACAAATAATAAGGGAGTGTTCATTGCGGACACTACCCTTGAAAAGCTTGCGTAACTTTGTTTATTGTGGGTTTTCCATAATTTCTTTTGCCATTTGCGGATTGGTTTTTTCTACCCCTGTGAATAGATAGATTATCATACCGGCATCTGATGGGTCGAAACAGGTTCCCTTCTTTTTGATGCAAGAGGAAATTCGCTGGTATAAGAAATCCCATGCTCCCTTTTTATATTTAGGACTATTTCTGATAGGGGAAGTTTTAATCCAGTCATAGTTTTCTCTTTCACAAAACAATCCGATGTAATCTTCTCCATGGTTTTGGTCTAGAATCTGTATGAAGCGTGTGTTACCACCTTCGGGTGAACCGAAAGCCTCTTTCATCTCTTTCCAGGTCCAACCTTCATGTATATCCCAGTTTTTTTTGCTTGGATTATCTGCATGTTTGTTGTTCCATTCGGAGTGGCTAATCACGGTCACATATTTTCTTTTCTCCTTCTCCGCTCTGTTGAGGCCTTCTCCCACTACTTGCATCGGGCCGGCGGCGATTATAATAAGCGGATTCTGTTCGCTAGATTCGTTAATTGCATCTCTCATTGCCTGATAGGCAATGAAGGGATTGTCTACGGCGCATATAAAGTCGGTATGATTGAAACCGAACCATTTCTTGCTGCCCAATGCACTCAGTCTCATGTGTTCGTAGGCACTGAGTCCGTCAGATTCGGGCTTATCCTGATTACTGCCCCATACGTGGTCACTGTAGGTGTAGAGTACTAATTTATCTTGAAGCCCTTTTGCTGCTATCATGGCAAGTGAAAGGGGGGTGGCGGCCCAATCATCGTCATCGTGTTCATTGCCATCGCTGCTGATGGCTATGCGCCCTTTGCCCTGCCACAGCGGAGTTTGTGCATAAAGCATGTTTATGCACAAGACTCCGATAAGTAGTGTGGTAATTATTTTTTTCATGTATTTTAGTTCATTTTGGTTAAACGGATCATCGTGGCGTCATGCGTTCCTAAATTGACTGAAAGCTTGCCATTAACAGTTCCTAAGTCTTTTTTACTCCATAAGTCACGGGCCTTATAATCTCCGCGGAGGCTTTCAAGTTCCATATTGAATGTTACTTTAGAAGGTTTGTCTTGTAGGTTGAAAATGCCTACATAGCGGTCACCCGTTTGGGGTTCAGTAGCAATCCAGATGGCATAGGCATGGTTCTTGAAGACTTGCCTGTTGTCTGTACTATGCTGGTTGACTGCCAGGATTTCATCATTTTTAAAATATTTGTCAATGATTTCTTTGGGAGTGGATAGTAAATCGGCACCAATCATTAACGGTGAACGGGCTATGCAGAACAGGGTCATCAAAGTGTTCTGTTCTTCGGGCGTGAAGTTCGTCATACGTTCTTTGCCGACGGGGCGGTTGTCTAGCGCCAATTTGCCGAATGGAATCATGTCTGCATCGGGCCAGCTGTCTTCTCCGCGATGTGGGGTCCAAGCATTGAGCAGGTCGAAACTGTGGTGCAGGTCTTCCCAACGATCCCAGAAATCGGCGGAAACTCTCCACATGGTGGCGTACTTTTTGAGATGTTCGGCTTGGGCCAGAGGGGCTTCACCGCATGATAAACTGAGCACCATGGGGCGTCCGCATTTCTCGATGGCTTTGCGCATCATTTCTATTTCGCCTTTATGATAAGGCGGATACATCATGTCGTCTGCCTTTATGTAATCCACTTCCCATTGGGAGTAGAGCTCGAAAAGTGAGTTATAGTACTCTTGCGCACCTTCCTTAGAGGCGTCTACGCCATACAGGTTGTTCTGCCAGTTGCAGGTATCGAAAGTTTCGGCTATGTCGGCGGCGGTGGCGGTGCTTCCTTTGATTGCTCTTTTTTCAAAATAGGCCTGGCGTGGAATGCCTCTCATGATGTGGATGCCGAATTTCAGGCCTTTGCTGTGTACGTAGTCTGCCAAAGGTTTGAAGCCTTTGCCATTTGCTGCGGACGGGAAACGTTTCACCGAGGGGATGAGACGGCTGTATTGATCCATGCAAAGAGTGTCCAAGGGAACTCCGTTTTTGTCTAACCGGATATCGGGATGTCCGTGGCGTTTGTTGGGATTGTTCCAACCTCCGGGGTTGTCATTGAACCAGCAATAGTCTATGACGGCATATTTCCAGCCATGTTGTTTCAGGTTCTCCGCCATATAGTCTACGGTGGCTTTGAACTCCTGTTCGTTGATGCGCGAGTCGTAAGCGTCGAAACTGTTCCAGCCCATGGGCGGAGTGGGCGAGGTCTTGCATTTGATGGTTTCTGTAGTGTCAGTACACTTGGAGGAGACGCACTTCGTGTGTTCTTTTGAAGTGCAACTGAACAGGCATGTTGCCAGTGCAGCCACTAATACGATTCTATTTTTCATATTTTTAATGATTTAAGTTTCGGAACTTATTTATTGTGTATGCGAAACTTGAGTTAATAAATAAATGTTTATACTATATTTTGGGCAAATGTAGGTAGTTAGCTTCTGTTGCTTTGATTTATTTGTCCTATTATTTGTTTCTATTGTCCGTCGGGGCTGTTTTCCCTTTTGTCAGACTGCTTTTTACTGTAATCCCCGGAGTGGTTTTCGGGTTGGTTATCAGGTTTGCGTCTGCGGGAGATGCCCATACCTTGCCGTTCACTTTTATATTTTCCAGCAGGATATTTTTCACAGGATGCAGTGTGTCGTGCCCCATGATGATATTCTTTAGCCGAGGCTGGGTGTAACATTCTATGTCCCGAAAGATGAGGTTGCTGACTTCTCCTTTTTGAGGATTCCACTTGCCGAACCGGTTGGGACGGGTCATCAGGTGGAAGAGCCGATGCTCGCAGTTATCTATGCGGATGTTTTCGTATACGTATTGTGTCATGGTACCTTCGCTGCCGTGAATGGCATCGAAAACGGCCTCGTTGGGGTTGTCCCAGGGGTGCTCCACACGGATGATATCTATATCATAAACGTGGAAGTTACTGTTATAGCCCGGCATGTTCCAGCCTATTTGAAGGGGTGCACCGTTTTCCATTTGCCAGATGACGCATCTGCGGGCGATGGTATTGCTGCGGTATAACTTGATAGCGTCATCGTTCACTTTGAAGAAGCAGTCTTCTATCAGGCCGTTGCTGCCTATGCCTATTCCGTCGGTACTGAACCACCAGCCCATCATTTTGAGGTTGCGGCATATTTGGTTCGTGCCGTTCAGCGAGACGCAGTAGCGGGGGGCGTTAATGATGGTGATGCCTTCGATGAGGATGTTATTGCAGTCCTTCATCGAAATCATGTGGTTGTGGCTGCGTGCCGGATACTCTTCGCCACTCAGTATGCCTTGCCCCATGATGGTGATGTTTTCTGCGTTTTCAGCGGTGAACTGTCCCTTCAGGTAGGCACCGGGTTTCAGGAAGACGGTTTGGTTGCTTTTTAGCCTGAAGTTGTCGCCTATGTGGTGAATGCCAGCTTCAAAGGTAATCAGCTCCGGTGTTTCGCGCGATGGTTGGCGTAGGGGATAGGAATCGGCGAAGAGGAGTAGCGGATGTGTGATGGCTACACCCTGTTCGAACTCTACGGAATAGTGTCCGGGACCGGGGAGGGTGAATTCGGCCACAGAGTCATTTACTATCCGGCATTTTATTTGGTGTCGGCGTGGGAGTATGTGGCAGGTATCTATTTTCTGTATTAGTGAAGTCACTCTTACTTTCAGTGAGTGGCTGGTGGCGAAGTTGCTCCATGAGGTGGTTTGGCAACGGTTGGTTTTCCAGCGGGCTTCATCGGTGTACACTGGGGGGGTCCAGGCTTGTCCGCTATCGATGAGAGTGACCTTGTATAACGGTGAAGCCCTTAAGCCGGGCGCCATGGGGTAAATAACGGTTTGGGCGCTGATGTGCAGGGAGAGCGACAACAGGAGGCAGAGTATAAGTTTTATTCTTTTCATAATAGTGTTATTTTAGGGGGTATAACAGTGTTTTTTAGGGCAGGCTGATGTTGCATTTGATTTCTCCGGGAACCACTGTGGCTGAATCGATGCACAGGAAAGGTTCCGCATATTTATCTTCGCTATGGTAGGCGATATACCAGCGTTTGCCTTTTCCGCGGAACAGTTGTATGTTACCGATGATTTCACAGGGAGGTGCAAAGGTCAGAGGGGTAGCATAGGTACCACGGAGTTGCGTGGGTGCCTGATCTTCGGAGCGATAGAATAGGATGTCGGACTGCCTGCTGCTCCAGGCTCCCAGGGGAGAATCGGATGTGGCGTATGCGGCATAATATCCGCCTTTGAATACAGTGTAGAATAGGTAGTAAGTTCCTGCCAGTTTCAATACGGAAGGGGCATCCAGAAAACGGTCGTCTGCCCGAAGCTGGCGGGGTGCCAATAACATCTGAGGTTCTCGTGCTAATCCGTCCAGATTTTCGTTCATGGGGGCACCATACAGGCTGCCGTCCAGTTCCCAATATGCGTACACTTGCCCATCGGTGTCTTCCATAAGCGTGAAGCGGTTTCCTTTCACGATAGGTTCGGGGGTGACAATGCGGTAAGGTCCGCGGATGGATTCGCTGACTGCCAGGACTATTTCCGTAGGGCTGTATGGATTGACAGAGTTATTGCGTCCTCCGAAGCTTAGTATGTACCGTCCGCGGATGTGATGTAGTTCCGGGGAGTCCCAGCCGTCACGGAATCTGCTGTCGACGGGTATGCTGTCGCGGCTGATGAGCAGTGCTTGCTTTCGCCATTTCTTTAGATCGGAACTGGCATATAGCGTGATTCCTTTCTTCTCTTCTCCCGGAGGGGCAATTTCCGTACCCACGAGGAAGTAGGAATGTTTATCGTACAAAATGTGGCAGTCGCGTATGCCGTACTCCGGCAATCCGTTACGTATGGGATTGTCGGAATATGCTTTGGGAATGAGTAGTGCGATCCCGAAGAGGACGTAGAACAATAAGTTGTTTTTCATGTTTTGGAGGGGATTTATGGGTTCGACTTTTGGGGAGATCCTGCAAAGAATCTCGGGTTCTCCAACACTGTGGGAGAGTTTACGTTGCCTTTCCATATCAGATAGACGTCATGTTGGCCTTTGGCATCGCGTATGGAGGTATCGGTCAGACCTTTCCGGGTTCGAAGCTTTTCGGGGGTTACGAGGCAGGTACCCACGAGCATTCCTTCCGGACTGTCGAGGCGTATTTCCAGTTTTCCGGTATGGTTGCCTTGAGGAAGGGTTGCGTCAAAGTAGTAATATCCGCTTCCCAAGTTCACGTTTCTGAAGACGGCTTGCGAGTTCTTCAGCTGGGCTTTTGCAGCCAGTACGATGTCAAAGGCTTGCGTGATTTTTACAGGAGCCGGGCCTTCAATGGTCTGCTTGACGGGTAGGGCATATCCGCATTCGTCGTATTTTATTTCATCGATGCATACGGAGCGCTGGGTCCAGGTTCCTTCGGCGTGGAACTCGTCTTGCCGCCACGAAGAAAGAGCTGAAGTGTGATAGAATAGATAGTCTTTTCCATGAAACTCAACGATGCCACCGTGGTTAGATTGCGTCAGTCGCCAAGGTACGAAGTCGCCTTGGGGGGAGCGTGGCCCCCCGTCTACTCCTACACCCAGTTCTCTGTTCAGGGTTCCGGCATAGTCGAGCGGTCCCCAAGGGCTTTTGCCTATGCTGTAGTCTAAGTGGGATTTCCTGCGAGTGGGGTCGTCAGTGTGGGTCTTTACATCACTGCCGTATTGGGTGTGGTAGTTGAAGTAGTAGATTCCGTTGCGTTTGTGCATCCAAGGGGCTTCCATGTAGTTGGGGGAATTGTACTTTTTGTTGTCAGACTTGCCTGTCCACATATTCTGGAAATCTTTGTTGTCTAGTACTTTTTCGGTGTCCAGTTCCAGACTCTTCACAGGTGAGGAAAATTCTGTCATGTTGTCGGCAAGAGTGGCTACTAGGCTTGGCCCGAAGTACAGGTAGATTTCTCCATCATCGTCTCGGAAAATGGCAGGGTCTATTCCTTTGGTACCGGGAATCCGAGGTTGGATGACTTTGAAGCGTTGGGCAGGATGGTCGCTGACGGCAACGGCTGTCCACGTGATGGCACCTTTGTGACCTTCTTTTAGGATGCGTATCGGGAAGTAGAGGTAATATTTTCCATCTTTATAAATCATGTCGGGAGCCCAGAGAGCCCAGTCTTCACCTTCGGGTTCATCGGCTACAACGTCGCGCAGGTGAAGCACTTCGCCGTGGTCAGTCCAGTTCACCATGTCAGCGCTGGAGAAGGTATGGTAGCTATGCATATTGTTGTAGGTGGGTTTGCTTTCGTCGTCTATCGAGGTTATCATCCACACTCGGCCGTCGGGCATCACGTGGGGGGCGGCATCAGCGGTATAGAGGTGCTTGATGACGGGATTGCCGTAAGGATAGGGCTTGTTGTTTACGTTCTTCTTTTGTGCGATGGCAGGTAGGCTGCATATCAGGAGGGCGATGATCCAGAGAATTGATTGTCTCATACTTGTTCTTATTTATTTATTTTTTGAATTAATTCTTTTTTTAGTTGTGAATAATTATCTTTTATTCTTTCTTTTCCCATGGAAACTGTTTGATACCATTGGGGCGGTAGACAGGGAGCAGATTCCCGGTATCCCGTGCCCGTTGCTTTTTCAGGTTGTATTGTTGCGGGGTTTCGTCCGGAGTCCAATACCAGGGATGCGGGGTGAAAGAGGTTGCCATGATATTTTCCACTTGTTTCACCACGTCGGGGTACAGGTAGGCCAAATCGCGTTGCGTGTAAGTATCTTCTTCCACAAGGTACAGTTGTACGGCAGCCTCCTGGCGCGGGCGATAGGCATTGAAAGCACCTATGCGGACGGCCTGTTCCATGCCCCGCGAGAAATACAGGTGGGGATGTCCTTCCCACTCTCCGTTTTCGAGGAGAGGTAGGAGCGAGAGCCCGTCGGTTTCAGGCATCTTTTCTGTGCTCGTGCCGCTAAGGCGGGCGGCTGTGGGAAAGAAGTCGGGCAGCCACACCGTGCTGCTTACTACCCGGGGACGGAAGCGTGCGGGGCAATGCACAAAGAACGGTATCCGCAACCCGCCTTCGCGTGCTGAGAACTTTCCACCGGTGAAGGGACCCTTGTTTTGCAGCCAAGGGTCATCGGGCCAGTGGGGACCGTTGCCGCGTTCAGTGTAGCCACACATGGAATAGCCGTTGTCCGAAGCGAAGAAGATGACTGTGTTGTCATATTCTCCGGTTTCTTTTAGATGGTTAATGAGGCGGCCGACGAATTTATCGAGTTTGATGACCATGGCCGCCCACTCGCGCGAGATTTGGCAGACGGAGTCTGGTTGTGCCATTTCACCTATATGATCGATGATTACCGGTCCGTGGGGTAATTGGGTGGCATAATATAGAAAGAAAGGCTTTCCTTCGTCTGCGGCATGATGCCGCTTCAGAAAACCGATGGCGGCATCCTCTATCTCGTTTTCGGAGAAAGCATACCCGTAAGGATCTTTCAATTCTTTCACGTAGAGTCTCCCGTCGGTATCGTAGGTGTTGTGCGGCTTATTGCCGCGGTAGTCGTAGCGGCTTTCCATGTCGAATCCTTTGTTTTGCGGGTAGAGCACCTGCCGGTCGTTTTCATATAGATACTCGGGCAGGTAAGTGTGGGCTTCGGTCTGGTCGTAGAAACCGAAACAGTAGTCGAAGCCTTGCTTATAGGGCACTCCCTCGGTGCCTTGTAGGCCGATGCCCCATTTGCCGGTGAAGGCAGTGCTGTAACCGTTGGCTTTTAGCACTTCGGCAATGGTGAGGTCGGTGTCGAGCAAGTTGTCCTGGCCGCGTGCACTGGAGTTCATCCTTATGGAAGAGTGTCCGGTATGCAGTCCGGTGAGGAGGCTGCAACGGGAGGGGGCCGATTCAGGGGCGGCCGAGTAGGCTTGCGTGAAGCGCACGCCTTGCATGGCGAGCGAGTCCAGATGGGGGGTGTGGTATCTTTGTTGCCCGAAGCAGCTCAGGTCACGGTAGCTCATGTCGTCGGCAAGGATGAACAGGATATTGGGGTGTTTGGCATCGGCCGGAAAGGCTTCCGGAGAAGCTGCCGGTGTTAGCATGGCTGCCGTAAGGGCGATGCGTGGAGGCAGATATTCGATGGGGTTATTTACTTTCATAATCAAACCAGTTAAAGGTAGCTTTATTGTGTGATTTTTCTCCATTTGATGAAGCGTACATGCCTACGTAAGGACCATTGAACCCGCTTGCTTCCTCATCGGAGATGATGTTTAGCGGGGCGGTGGTACTAATGACGGTCAGGTTGCGCTCGTCCGGGCCGAAGCTGAAGGTCACTTCTTTACCGTCGGAAACGGCTTGTAACAGGAGTTTCGGGGAGTTGCCACAGGGTATGGCGGCTTCTTCCGTGCGTTTGCCCCGTCGCTTACTGATGAGTACCACTTGGTTGCCGCGTCGCAGGCATTGGATGTAGGCTGTGCTGGTGCGGTAAATGATGATGCCTGCTTCTTCGTTCACTTTTTTGCTTCTGAAGTCCATTTCAGTGGCTATCCGGAACTTGATGTGTTCCATGCGCCGTGCGATGAGTGAGGGGTTGACAAGGCTGTCAGCGGTTTCGGGACGGAGCTGTATTTGCAACGCTCCTTCCTTGCAGTGGTGCCAGGTGGTGAGGGGGGTACGGAGGAAGTTCCATTCAAGATTCAGTTTGTTGTCATCGAAGTCATCTCTGATGGGAGCCTTCTCCCAAGGTGTCCATGGGAGGAAGGGTCTCTGCTGTGTGGTGGAGAGACGGCCTATGCCGGGGTTGAAGACAGGGGTGAGCACATGCTCCTGCCATTCGAAACGGACAGGGGTGAGGAAGGTTTCTCGTGAGAGGTAACAATGTCCGTCCTGTATGCGTTTGCCCAGTGCTACTGCCCACCAATCGCCGTGCTGGGTCTTCACCAGGTCGCTGTGGCCTACAGCCTGTATGGGATAATCTTTGCCCAGATGCCGGTGTGTCAGTACGGGATTGCTATGGTTGGGTATGTAGGGGCCTCGGATACTGTCGCTGTGGAATACGGTTACTCCATGATGGAATCCGGTACCTCCCTCTGCCACCAGTAGCATATATTTGCCGGCTATCTTATAGAGGTGCGGTCCTTCGGTCCATCGTGCGTTGGAAGCGTGTCCGAAGGTGAGCTGTGTGCGTTCGCCTACTAATTTGCGTTGGGTGAGGTCTAATTCCTGCATCCAGGCACCGTTTTGTTGCGGCCACGAGTTCGTGCCTGAGAGGTTGCCGTGGCCCACGTAGTAGCATTTCCCGTCATCATCCCAGAAGAGTGAGGGATCGATGCCCTTTGACCCCAGCCATACGGGGTCACTCCACTCTCCAGCGGGGTCGGAAGCGGTAATATAGAAATTGCCTCCAGCTTGCACGCAAGTGGTTATGAGGTAGAACAGGCCTTCGTGGTGGCGAATGGTGACGGCGTAGATCCCTCGCGAGTCGGGCAGGCCCGGGGGAAGGTCTGCTTGTCCGGGGCGGGTGATGCCATGTCCAATAAGTTTCCAGTTCACCAGATCTTTACTCTTGTAGATGGGAATTCCCGGAAACCATTCGAAAGAGGAGTTCACCATGTAATAGTCGTCGCCCACGCGGCAAATGGAGGGGTCGGGGTGAAATCCGCTGAGAATGGGGTTCGTGAATTCCTTCACGGGCTTTCCAGCAGGATGGTCCGATGGCTGTGCCGGTATCGTACCTGCCACGGGCAGTAGCAGCAAGGCAAGCAGCAGTGTATTCAGTACTTTGTTCTTTTTCATGTTGAATCGCATTACTTATACTCTTTATCCAGCGAATAGAAAGGCAGTGGCACGTAATCTCGGTCCAGCAGCATCTTTTCGGCCAGTGTGTTCCGCAGTTCTTTTTCGATGTTGGCATAGTCGGCTTTTCCGGCTAAGTTATTCAGTTCCTGTGGGTCTTCCTGCAGGTCGTACAACTCGAACATGGGACGTTCGCTGAAGTAGAGTTGTTGCCATTCCCGGGAGAGGAATCCAGTACGGTTCCGTTCTACCATATCCAGCCAGAAAGATTCGTGCGAGAAGTCGACAGGCCAGTACGGTAGTTCGCGTACAGGGTTGTAGATCAACTTGTAGCGTTTGCCGACGATGGCTCTTATCAGGTCGAAGTCTTTGGTGGTCACGGGCAGGTCTTCGGCATGTGCCGCACGTTCGGACACTATCCATTCACGGTTCCGTCCGGGACGGTCCAGCAGGGTGTGCGAGAAGTCGACTCCGGTCATGGCTTCGTCCGCTTCGCAACCGGCCAGAGCCAGGAGGGTGGGGGCAAAGTCTTCACCCGATATCAGTTCGTGACACATGTGTCCGGCTGGGATGTGTCCCGGCCAGCGGATAATCAGCGGAACGTTGATACCCAGTTCATAGAGCGTACCTTTGCCGCGTAGTAGTGCTGAACCGTTGTCGCCTACGAAGACCACGATGGTATTGTCTTTCAGGCCTCTTCTTTCCAGTTCGTCCATCATCTTTCCGAATTCAGTATCCATACGCGATATTTCATCGTAGTGGCGGGCGAAGTCTTCGCGTATTAGCTCGTTGTCGGGATAATGGGGCGGCAGTTTGATGGTTGCGGGGTCGTGCGGTACAGGTATGGCATTTTTGTCCCACGGGCGGTGAGGGTCGTAAAAGCTTACCTGTACGTAGAAAGGCTTCTTCTTGTCGGCCTTGTCCAGAAAAGAGATGAATTCAGGCAGAGGCTTTCCGCCCATGCGGTGATAGTCGAAACGTTGCCCGAAGCTGCGGAGCCGATTGCGGTCTACGGCCTCTATGATTTCCTTGTTCCGCCTCAGGCCGTCTTGATGGTGGCTACGGGCGGTTACTCCGATATAGTAGCCGTGCTGTTTCAGAATATCCGGATAAGTAATGACGTCTGCCGGCAGGGGAAGGGAGAACATGGACATCGTTGTGGAGACGGGCGAACGTCCACTGAAGAAAGAAGAGCGCGATGGTGCGCTTTGAGGTGAGGTGACGTAGGCGCGGTCGAAGGCCATGCCCTCGGAGGCGAACTTATCCAGGTTCGGGGTCTTGATATCCGTTGTACCGTAGCAACCCAGGAAAGGAGTGCTGTGGTCATCGGATATGATAAATACGATATTGGGCTTTTTTGCTGCCGAGGCGTTGAGCGCCAGAAGACTCAGTCCGGCGGCTGTCAGTAGGGTTTTCATGGTTCTGCTGGATTATTGAATATGTTGGGCATCGGTCTGTCCTTTCTTTATCTCTTTGGGGGCGTAAGTGGAGCGGTTGGCGTCGTATACGCGTTGGCGATCCAGTTTCTCCACCTTGCGGTCATAGGTGTAGAGACCGTTCATCTCGTTCTCCACATCGGTCCATTGGGTGTAGACGGCGGCGCTCAGTCCGCAGGCGATGTAGGTGTTGATTTGGCCGATGAACTTCTCGTATTCGGCGGTTGCGGCTTCTTTTCCTGCGTATTGGTGGTGAACCCAGGGACCGTCGGTATCCCAGATGTGACCTTCTATCTTATAACCTATCGCACCGTATTCGCCGTTCACGGTGGCGCGTCGGCTGCTGATGAGGGGCACATGGGGCGGACGGTAGGAATGATTGTCCTTGATGTGCCCCACTTCATAATCGATGCTGGGCTTCCGGGCATCTATTCCGCTGTTTCCGGTCACTAGGCGGGTGGGGTCCATGCGCATTACGTTGCGGGTGAGGCGTTCGCAATCGTAGAGGCCCCAGTGTTCGTTGAATACAATCCAGTTGACGATGCTGGGATGGTTGCGGTGCGTCTTTATCAGGGCTGTCAATTCTTGTTCAAACTGGCTTTTCTCTTCTTCGTCTCTTTCTTTGAAGCAATTGGGCATGTCCTGCCAGACGAGGAGTCCCAGTTTGTCGCACCAGTAATACCAACGTTGCGGCTCTACCTTGATGTGTTTTCGTACCATGTTGAAGCCCCATTTGCGGATATTCTCTACCTCCCACCGGAGAGCTTCGTCGGTGGGGGCGGTGTAGATTCCGTCGGGCCAGTAGCCTTGGTCCAACGGCCCCATCTGGAATACGGACCGGTCGTTGAGGGCGAGCCGTTGCACGCCGTTTTCATTCTTCAGAGATATCTTTCTCATTCCGGTGTAGCTCTTTATTTCGTCGAACACGTGTCCCGCACTGTCCTTGAGCCGGATGAACACCTTATATAAATAAGGAGAATCGGGCGACCACAGTTTAGGCTCCGATAGGCTCAGGCCAATTTCCTTTTTGGGTAATCCTTGCGCTTGGGCCACCAATGTATTGTCCTCCCATACCTGCACTTCGGTGGTGAGCGTTTGAGAGCCTTTAGTGCTGACCTTCACCCTGAACATGTCTTTATCAGGGTCGGGCACGATGTGCAGGTCGGTCAGATGGTTTTTATCTACCGGTTCCAGCCATACGGTTTGCCAGATACCCGAGGCGGGGGAGTAGCTGTATCCTTTCGGTTCACTGAAGCGGGAATTGTTTTGCTTGCCGTGGGCGATGGCCTTGCTGTTGCCCGGATCCCATACTTTTACGATGATTTCTTCCCGGCCTTTTCTGTTGAGATAGGGGGTGATGTTGAAGCTGAACGGGTCGTAGCCTCCCCGGTGGAAGCCTACGTGCTGGCCGTTGACGTATACGTCCGATTCCCAGTCTACGGCACCGAAGTTTAGCAGCACTTCCTTGTCCTTCCACTCGTCGGGCAAGTTGAAGGTGCGTTTGTACCATGCCTTTTGGCTGTCCAGCTGTCGCTGTATGCCCGATAGTGCCGACTCCCAAGGGTAAGGTACGAGAATGTTTTCTTTCAACTTCTTTTGGGTGGGAAGTTTGTCGCCTTCCGCAGCTTCTTCGAATTCCCATATTCCGTTTAGGTTCATCCATTCCCCGCGTTCCATGATGGGACGCGGATATTCGGGCAGCGGACATGAGGTGGGCACGTCATTGGCCCATGGGGTCATCAGCGGCGCCTGTTTCTTCCGGATATTCTGCGCTTCGGCAGAGAGGCAGCACAGGAGCAGCAGATAAAATGCAAAACGAGTCATTTGTTTATTGTTCATAACAATCTTGGATTATATATTTGGTTCGCCAAAGATAGGCGGTTTGTTCCGGCTGTGTTAGTGCTGTTGTACGTAAGGTTGTCGCTGTAGTCCGCAGGGCTCCGGAGTGCTTTTCTTATGGGGAGGGAAGATGCCTGATGCGTTTCTTTTCATTAATAAATGCTAGAAGATGGCCTGTTGGCTTTACTTCCGTTTATTTCTAGGTTCTTATCCGATAAACAATGCGGATTGATAGTTGAATTCTTCCCTTCCTATTCCTCCGCTACTTACATACGGGTACGGATTATAATGTACTGGAAAGCTATTTTATGGTGTATGCCGTCTAAAGGATACATGTGATGGGCAAGAAAAATTCTCCAGACGTATAAATGAAACAATAGTGCGTATGATTGGAACAATCAGTCAGCCGGTAAACCCTTATTTTTGTACCGTGAAAGAAATACATAGATTGCTTTTTAAGGTATGGTGGATTTGAGGTAAAAGATTGTTTTTAAGGATAAATATTACATTACAATTAAAGAAAAGTATTATTCGTCGTCAGTATGCTCCCTAGGTACTCTGGTTCCTATTATTTTCGGGTGTGGTTAATGTATGTTTGGCAGCTGTTCCAGGTATATTCCGGATGTTAAAATGGAGTTCCGGAAATAGAAGACAGTGGATTTTGATTGCATGGAAAAGGAATTTTCTTTATGTTTGTATCACATTTATTGCTTTTTTATGAAAAACATTGTTATCAGCGCTAGCTTGCGCATTCTTGTTTCCGGTGTCCTGCTTTGTGTGTTGAACTGTGTTCCTGCTTTCGCTTTTACCAACGAAAGATTTCATCATCTGACGGTTAAGGACGGACTGGCCCATACGGATGTCACCTGTTTGATGCAGGATTATACAGGACTCATGTGGCTGGGTACCAACGGAGGACTTCAAAGCTATGATGGATACAAACTGACCACTTACGATTATTATAAAGGAAAGAAAGGCATCCGGAAACTTCATAACCGGATTACCCGGATGGATATCTGGAATAATTTTCTCTGGATAGGTACTGAAAGTGGATTGCTCAAGTTTGACTGCAATACCCATTCGTATGTTCCTTTTGAGGTGGAGGCCGGGAACAATGACTTATTGGAAGAACAGGTGAAGATAGTTTCCGTTTCATCTGATGACGGACAAATATGGGTCAAAGGTAATCGTACGCTCTATGTGATTACCGCTAATGTTGTTCCTACCCGTTGTATTGAGATTAAACTTGCCGAACTGCAGGTGGAAGATGAACCGGGAGAGGTAAACTCCATCGTACACTATGGGCAATACACATGGGTTTGTACCGGTAGATACCTCTATCAGTTCAGACGCAGTCCAGGGAGGATAGAACATATTACCACCTTTTCCAAGGCGAAGCTGGGTGTACACGAGCGGATAATGGATCGCATGCTCGTTGCGAACAACCATTTGTTTCTTCAGGCATCCGGGGGCTTGTATCGCTGGAAGTTTTTGGTAGATAATGGGATAGACCTGAAAAGTGTACGTCATGTCGCTTTCCGTGACCTCACCGAAGAAGTGAGCGGGCCAGCCGGAAACAAGTTTGTCATAGATAAGAATGGAACTTACTGGGGAGCTCACTCTTCGGGATTGGTGGAGATACTGGCTCCTTTCAGGGAACCTGTGCTGAAACTGTACCGAAAAGAAGTCATTGATGCCTACTCCTTGTCTTCCGAGTTCATCTCTTCCTTTTACATTGATCGTTTCAACAACCTGTGGATCGGCACTTGGGGAAAAGGTTTGAACTACCGTTCCATTAATCCGTCTTCTTTCGGACTGATAGCCGACAATATGGGAGGAATTGCTTCATTGGGTGATAGCTTTGTCACCGGACTAGACAAGGATCCTGATGGAACCTTGTGGATTCTTACGCAAAAAGGGGGGCTCAGTCACTATGACATAGAAAAAGGGATATTGATGCATACTGGTTTCCCTCAGTTGAAAATCAATAACCGGGTATTCAAAAAAGTGCTGCTGGACAAGTCGGATAAAGATATCTTGTATATAGGCATGATAGAGGGACTTGCTGTTTATAACCGCAAGAACGGTAAAATCCGGTGGGTGATAGGGGGGGATCCGGCAGCAGAAGTTAATATAAATATCAACGTTTCCGGGCTTTCGTTCGATGCTGCCGGAAACTTGTGGGTCGCTTCCTGGAATAAAGGGCTTTACGTCCTGGGCAAACACCCCGGTGGGTATAGGCTGAAGTGCCATTTGGACACGGAAGAGGGGAGATGTGGGCGAATTCTGTCCAAACGTATATCTAAGATTTTCTATGATGAGCAGAAGAATGAGATGTTTCTTTGTACCAACGTCGGAATGAACCGTCTGTTGCTGAATGAGGAGGGCGGTATCAGGAAGATAGTAAAGTACCGGACGGACGAGAACAAACTCCATTCCTTGTCCAACAACTTCATTGCGGCCATGGATAAGCAGAACGACTCCGTTTATTGGGTAGGTACTTTGGGAGGAGGGCTGAACCGCTTATTACTGAAGGGTACGGAAGATAATGCCTACGAAGCTACAGTCTATGACAATTCCAGCGGTATGTCGTCCAATGATATTGAAATAGTGCTTGTAGATAAGGAAGGTTGTGTATGGACGGGAGGAAATGGCATTGTAAAGTTGGACCCGAAAACGGGACACACTGTGAAGTATGACTATATCGACGGTTTGCAAAGCAATACCTTTAAGTTCGGTTCGGAGTATAAAGGCGAGGATGGGATGATGTATATGGGAGGAACCGAAGGACTGAACTATTTCTATCCCCATCATGTGCAGACTTCGGTGGAAGATGTCAACCTGCTGCTGACTTCGCTGGATGTTCACAACAACCGCATAAAGGTGGGGCAGAGTTACAACGGCTATGTCGTACTTCCCAAGATTCTTGATCAGATGAATCGGCTGACGCTGCACCACGACCAGAACAACTTCACCCTGTCTTATGCTGTTATGGGTTATCAGTTATCAAATCGTATCATGTACCGCTATCGCCTGAAAGGCTTTGAATCAGCTTGGCGTGAAGTATCGGTGAGGGAGAATAGGGCCTCCTATTCAAATTTGGATTACGGCAAGTACGTATTCGAATTGCAAGCATCTTCGGACGGTGGTATGACATGGAGCAAGCAGGTGAAACATCTGGCGGTAACCGTCCTTCCCCCTTGGTGGTTGACGGCTACTGCCAAAATCATCTACCTTATTGTTGTACTGGCTTTCATTTTTATCTTGTTCTATATGTATGTGCACGAACTGAAGATGAAGCACCAGATATACATACGTGATATGGAGAAGAAGAAGGATGAGGAGAACCATCAGATGAAATTGCAGTTCTTTATGAATATCTCCCATGAATTCAAGACACCGCTCACCATCATCCTTTCTGCCGTTGAGAAATTGGTGACGATTGATGATGTGCAACAAGCTTACCACTCGTCCATTTCAAGAAACGCCAACAAGTTATTGGCGTTGATTACAGAATTGGTCGATTTCCGTAAGACGGATTTGGGTATCATGCCTCTGAAACTGGCTTCAGGTGATATCGGGGAATATGTGGAAAATATGGTTGCTGAATTTCAGCCTTGGGCTTCCAAGAAAGGCATCAGCATGAAGATGGGCGAGATAGAGCATCTGTCCTCTTTTTTTGACCCGGAGATGGTGGCGAAGATTATCTATAACATCCTTTCCAATGCGCTGAAATATACGGATAATGGTGGAAGTGTCAGCGTGAAGGTATACAAGAGTGATTCCCGACAGGTGGTTCCCGCTTTCAAATACCTGCATAAGGAAGGGCAAGTGCAAGAAGGCGGTGAAGTCTGCGCCATTGTGGTTCGCGACACGGGAATAGGTATCAGTCAGGAGTCCATTTCGCATATCTATGACAGGTTCTTTCAGGTAGAGTCTAAGACGTCATCTCATTTAGGTTCGGGGATAGGTTTGGCAGTTGCCAAGAATATGGTACTTGCCCATCGGGGGATGATTATCGTGAGCAGCGAGCGGAATGTGGGTAGTGAGTTTATCATTCTATTGCCGCTGGATCTGAAGGTCGGCATGGAAGACAATCGGATGATAGGATTCGATAAAGAACAATACATGCTGGAGCAGCATTTGGAATATAATTACGAAGAACTGCAACGACCGGGTACTGGGGGAGACGTGGGACTACAGAGTCAAGAACGGCCTGTCTTGCTTATAGTGGAAGACAATCGGGAACTTCTCCTGACGCTTGAGGCTCATTTTGTCACTTCCTATGAAGTGATTCTTGCCGAAAACGGTGAGGAAGGGTTTGCGTTGTGCAAGGAGAAATATCCGGATGCCGTAATCAGTGATGTAATGATGCCTGTGATGGATGGTATCCAAATGTGTGCCGCCATCCGCAATGATTTGTCGGTAGCCTATACTCCTGTTATACTATTGACTGCCAAGAGCTCGGTAGAGAACCAGATAGAAGGGTATGAAACCGGTGCCGACCTCTATCTGCCCAAGCCTTTCTCCATGCGTATTCTGGAACTGAACGTGGCTAGGTTGATTAAGCATAAGCGAATGATGCTTGCCCAGCCGGACAGTGCCGATGAGAAACAACGGGAAAAAGTGACGCGCGAGTCTGTACTGGCAGAACAAGACAAGGCCTTTTTAGAGCTGTTGAATGAAACTGTCTATGAAAATATGAGCAATCCGGACTTATCTGTTGAATTTCTGTGTGAAAGGTTGGGAATGGGGCGTACCAAACTGTATGCCACTGCCAAGGAGATATGCGGTAAGCCTTTGGGCGATTATATTCGTGATATGCGTCTGGAACGTGCGGCTAAGTTGCTTCGTACTACGGCGATGAATATAACGGAGATTATTTATGAGACCGGGTTTGGTAGTAATTCACATTTTAGCAAGATATTTAAGGCGAAATACGGAAAAACTCCTACTGAGTATATGAAGAAAGAGGGTTAGTTTCAATAAATCAGGAGGGGATGGTGTTGTCAGTCCGCAGGCGGACTGACAACACCATCCCCTCCTAATTATATGCTATCAGCCGACATCCATGTGCCGGGATAGTGATTTCTTCTTCCACTGGTTCATGGGTCCATATATCGACTTTCCGGCCGTAAAATCCCGGGATCTCCGGACAGGCAAGGAATGTGGCGGTATCGGACAAGTTGAATACTGCCCTATAGGCTGTTTGGTCATCCGTACTTTCCGCTCCCCACACGATGATATCCCCATCAGCTGATACTTGCCGGTTGTTTTTACTGTCTTGGTTCAGCCGGATGGCCTGCCGGTTGGTAATCAGTTGCCGGGTGAAGTCGTCTGTTTGCGGCAAGTCCCCTCCAAACATGAGGGGCGAACGGAAGATGCACCACAGGCTCATCAATGTGATCTGCTCATCGGGGGTGAAGTTGGTGTTTCGTGCACTTCCCACTTCTCCCCGTATGCCTATTCGTCCCAAGGGGAGCATGTCTGCATCGGGCCAATGTCCGTTGATATGGCGTTTTGCCCAAGCTGCACAACGGGGAAACTGGCGTTTTAGTGCAGTCCAGTCATCCCAAAAGTCACATGAGATGCGCCAGGCATGTGCATGGCGGCTCAGATGGTAGGCGTTTCCCACATATGCGGCACCGGGTGATACGCTGAGCACTATCCGGTTGCCGAACTTTGCAATAGAAGTTGCTAAAGCTTCCAACTCGTCCGTGCGTAGCGGAGAGTTCAATCCGTCGCCATCCCAGGTTCCCATGTCGTCAGCCTTGATGAAGTCCACACCCCACTGCGTGTAGAGTTCGATCAGCGAATCGTAATATGCTTGCGCGCCTTCTTTGGTACAGTCTATTCCGTACATGCTTCCAAACCACAGGCACTGATCTGATTTGTCGGCGATATCTCCACAGCAAGCGGCATTGCCTTTGATGGGCTTGTTTTCTTCTGCTGCCGTCCAAGGCATGCCGCGCATGATGTGGATACCGAATTTCAGTCCTAATGAATGGACATATTCAGCCAGTGGTGCGAAACCTTTGCCTCCAGTTGATGACGGGAATCTTTCCGGTACCGGTATCAGGCGCCCGTATTCATCAGTCAGCATGGGGATGTTGCGCTGTTTATAGTTGGCAGTAGTCACTCCGGGAGCATACCAGCCTAAGTCTACCACTACGTATTGCCATCCCAGGTCTTTTAGCTCACGTGCCATGTAGTCGGCGTTTCTTTTCACTTCTTCTTCTGTCACGTCCAGACCGAAGCAATCCCAACTATTCCAACCCATAGGCGGAGTAGGGGCTAATTCTGAATTACATACTTGTTTCATAAAAAGTAGAAATTTAATAGTTGAACTTATACTTTTTCTTTCGAGTAAGCGAAAGAAAAAGTATAAGAAAGGAAGGGAGCGGGCGCAGTTTCCGGTGCAGCCTCGATTCTTCTTTGGTATCTTTGCTTTGGGCGTTAAGGCAGAAGAAAGTACATCCCCTCTGCAAAAGTAAGCTCCCAAAAGCGGAATGCATAGAGTATTTATCCGCAATATTATCTTTCCTGTCCGTATTGAATGCGAGAGGCTTTGTTCGCCTCTATTTTTCCATCGGGCGTACAATTGATACAACACTCTGAACAATAGAATTAACCATAGTAGTATTTTCTCTCTTTCTTTGCAGCAAAAGGAATATTAATACAAGATAGTATGGAGAATAAAATGAAGATGTTTGCCGCATTGACCTGTCTGGCGGGGTTGACCTCATGTGGCGGTAAACAAGAGGTGAAAGAGAGTAGGCCGAACATCATCTATTTTTTGGTAGATGATATGGGCTTCGGAGATTTAAGCCTGTGCGGGCAAAAGAGTTTCGAGACGCCGAACATTGACAAACTGGCTGCCGACGGCATGTTTTTTACGAATCATTACACAGGTACCACCGTGTCGGGACCATCGCGTGCATGCCTGATGACGGGCAAGCACACGGGGCATACCTCGGTGCGGGGCAACCAGCCTGGTCCGCAAACCCTGCACGATGACGAGGCTACGCTGGCTTCGGTTCTGAAGGATGCGGGTTACACCACTGCCGTGATAGGTAAATGGGGAATCGGTCATCCCATTCCGATGGACGATCCTCAGAAGAAAGGTTTCGACCTGTCCTACGGCTATCTGAACATGTGGCATGCGCACAATTGTTATCCCGAATTTCTGTACAGGAACGGAGTGAAGGAAGAGTTGCTCGGCAATAAGTTGCAGTTGGATGCCAATGGCAATAATCCTTGGGCTCACATGCCTGAAGGAACCGGAGTAGCACGGCAGAATGGACGCGCCCTTTATGCGCCGGATCTGTTCAAGGAAGAAGCACTGAAGTTTATGGAAGCCAACCGGCAGACCCCCTTTTTCCTCTATTATTCACTTAATCTGCCTCATGCCAACAATGAAGCTGCTCCCCTGGGATGCGAGACTCCCGGTTTCGATGCCGACATAGCGGCTAAGGACTGGCCGGAAGTTGAAAAAGGCTTTGCCCAAATGATGCGCATCATCGACAGGCAGGTAGGCGAAATGGTGGCGAAGCTCGAAGAACTGGGCTTGGCGGAGAACACAGTGTTCATGTTTGCTTCGGACAATGGCCCCCATCAGGAAGGAGGCCATAAGATGGAATTCTTCGACAGCAACAGCCTGTTGCGTGGCATGAAGCGAGACATGTACGAGGGCGGCGTACGCACTCCGTTCATTGTGAAGTGGCCTGCAAGAGTACAGGCTGGTACCCGGAGCAACTTACTTTCGGCCTTTTGGGATATATTACCCACTTTCTGCGACCTGGCGGAGGTGGATACACCTGAAGGATTGGACGGCATATCTCTGATGCCCACGCTCATTGGTGACGGAACGCACCAGCAGTTGCACAAATACCTTTACTTCGAGTTTTATGAAGAAGGAGGTAAGCAGGCAGTGGTATCCGATAATTGGAAGTATGTGAAACTGAATGTGCGGCAGGGAAAAGGGGCGAAGCCCGTGAAGGCGGAACTCTATAATCTGGCTGACGACCGTGGCGAGCATGTCAACGTTGCCGACCGGCATCCCGAAATCGTGAAGATGATGGAAGGATACGTGACCGAGGGACACACTCCTTTCCCGGTGGTGTCGTTGCTGGAGATGGATGGCAAAGCCACGGACATGAGTCATGACTGAATAAAAGACGCTGCAGAATATGAGTAAAAAGATTGTGTTTTTAATGTTGCTGGCGGGAGGATGTTTCCTCTCGTCATGCACGGTAACCGGACAGCCTGAAGAGTTGCGGAAGCGGGTCGCGGACCGCGACTATCCTTCCGCTTTCATGGCGTGGTATAACATTGACCATCCCGATTATCCGGTAGGCACAGAAGAAGAACGCATTGCTGCCTGTGCCAAGCACGACCTCATGTGGGAGGAGCCCCTGAGCCAACTGGGCGAAGGCGTAGACCTCGTGTTAGGCCTTGTGTGGGATAACAAACACCATGGACTTGCCACGTCATTCACACCTGAGAGTTTGGAGCGCGCCCGCACTAACAAGAAGCTGCTGCTGGAGAAAACCCCCCGTATGATTTGCCTTTTCGAAATTCGTTGGCGTGACGCTCCGATGAGCTTCTTGCCTCCCGACAGCGACTGGTGGCTGCGCGACTCCCAAGGCGGCATCCGCAAAGGGTGGTTGGGAGGCTGGGAACCCTTCTATTTGCTGGACTATACCAACGAGGAACTCTTGGACAACATAGCCCGTCAGGCTAGGATAGCCGTGGAATGTGGAGTCTACGACGGCATCATGCTCGATTGGAGCGGCAACCTGGAGGTGATAAAGCGCATACGCGCCGCCATCGGCGAAGAGAAGCTGATCATTGTCAATATCCACGATGACATCGAAGACGGCATGGCCTATAAGGATTACATCAATGGCGCCTTTATGGAGCTTAATCCCATTGACACTCTCAGCCTGCCTGTGGAAGGTTTGAAACTTCATGCCAAAGAAGACGTGAATAAGCGTCGGTGGGAGAAGATAGAGCAAGCCCTGCAATACTATGAAGCCAATTTTCGCGAACCGCGCGTGAACTGCCTTGAGGTATGGGGCAACCGCGATGACCTGCGCCGGATGCGTGCCGCCACCTGCCTCGGGTTGACGATGAGCGATGGCTATGTGCTGTATGCCGACCCCAATCCGTTGCCCACTCCCGACCATCTTCACGACTGGTATCCGTTGTGGGACGTGCCTTTGGGAAAACCTTTGCAGCGGGGCGAGTGTCGTCCGGACGGTGCCTGGACACGTGAGTTTGAGGGAGGAACCGTGGTCTACAATCCCTACGGTAACCAGACTGTACGTGTGGAGTTTGAACGAGAAATGAAGAGTAGTATTACCGGCAAGTCCGGACGGTCGTTCGCAGTCGACGGCCGTGACGGTGACATCTTTATTGCCGACTAAAGTGAGGGAGGTATACAGCATGGAGTTACATTTACTGGATTTTGTATCTTTTTTCGGATACTTTGTTTTCTTGAGTTTCATCGGTTGGTATATGGGGCGTGCCAAGAAGCAAGCCGCTTCCGACTATTTCTTGGCCGGAAAGACCTTGCCCTGGTACGTTGTGGGCAGTTCGTACATAGCCGCCAACATCAGTACGGAGCACTTTCTGGGCATGATTGGCGCCGCGGTGCTGTACGGCATCGTGGTTGCAACGCCGGAGTGGAGTTCGGTCATCGCTTTTTCTTTCCTCATCTGGCTGTTTATCCCCTTCTTGCTCGGCTCGAAGGTGTATACCACGCCCGAATTCTTGGAGCGGAGGTTCAATAAGGAAATCCGCCTGCTGTTTGCGCTGATTACCCTGCTGGCCAACGTCACCGCCTTCATGGCTCCGGTGATTTATGGCGGCGGACTGATTGTGGAGGAGGCCTTGGGCTTTAATGCCTTGTTCGGGCTGAATGCTGATGCCGTGGCTGCCGGATACATCCCTAATTGGGGATTGTTTCTTTCCATCTTTCTGATAGCGTTTGCTTCGGGGGTATGGGCCATTTGGGGAGGATTGAAATCGGTGGCATGGATGGATGTGCTCACGATTGTGATTATGTTGGTGGGCGGGTTACTGGTCACGTTCCTTGGTCTGTCTCATCTGGGCGGGGGCAGCGTTGCGGCAGGTTTTTCAGAAATGATTGGCGCCAACCAATGCAGCGACGGGTGGGGAGCCGCCTGGCTGGACGAGAACGTGCCGAACATGCTTGCCGGAGCCTCGGCGGGTGCCGGCTACAACCGTCTCTCCGTGTTGCAGCCCATCAACCATGCCACCACGCCGTGGACACACTGGGTGTTCTCCTTTTTCTATATAGGCTTGTGGTATACGGTCATCAACCAACACATGATTCAGAAAGTGTTTGCGGCAAAAAACATCTATCACGCCCGTATGGGGATGGTGTTCGCTTCGTTCCTGAAGCTGCTGTTGCCGTTCATTGTGGTGGTACCCGGGCTGATATGGTTTGCCATGAAGCCGGAATTCCTCTTCACCGGCAACTGGCCGCTGATGAGTGAGGAAGCCAACAAGACGTATATCCTGATGATTTCCAGGCTGGTGCCTCCGTTCATGACGGGGTTGCTGCTGGCGGCTTTGTTCGGTGCCATCCAGAGTACGGTGAGTTCGGTGCTCAATTCCACTTCCACCATCTTTACGCTCGACTTTTATAAGATGTATATCAACCGCCGCGCCACCGAGCAGCAGGAGATACGAATGGGGAAAATGTCGGGCGGACTGATACTGACCGTCTCCGTGTTGCTAGCAATCATGTTGGCGATGACGAAAATCAACATATTTGTGTATATCCAGACGCTCTACACCTTCATTGCACCTCCTTTTTCGGCAATATTTCTGGTAGGCATGCTGTGGAAGCGTGTCAACGGGCGCGATGCCCTCACTGCTATCATCGTGTCGTTCGCCTTGGGTGCCTTGCTGAAATATCTGGAGTACGGTCCGCTGGCAGAGAGCCATAGTGCCTTTGCCCAGTTCGTAAAGCCGTTTGCCAATCAAGGGCTGATGGTGTGGGCGGTAGCGGTGCTTACGGCGGTGATTTCAGCCTGCTTCACCTCGTCGCCAGCCGACGAGCAGGTGGGAGAAGGACTTGTATTTTCGTTCCACAACCTGACTACGCTGAAGGAGGGGCTGGGACGTCGCTGGTATTCCGGGGTATTCTTCTGGTGGGCATTGTCGTTTGTGCTGATGGTATTGCTGATTGTTTACTTCTCGGTGGTGTTTTAGATGAATAATGAATAGATATGATGATGAAGAAAATAATATTGAGTTTCCTGTTTTCCGGCAGTCTGGCGCTCGGCGTGGCGGCCGGTGGGACGGACGGCGGTTTGCCGGTTTTGAAGTCAGGCCTGCATCCTGTCGGCGGGATAGCTGTGAGAGATCCGTTTATCTATGCAGACGCCCGCACGTCTACCTATTATTTGTACGGCGCCACCCGGTTGGAGTCCGACCGCCCCAACGGGCGCCATGGTGTAAAGGTGTACCGCAGCCGCGACCTTAAGACTTGGGAGGGCCCCAAGCTGGCTTATGAGGTGCCGTCCGGTTCGTGGGCTGACTGTGCACATGGCGTATGGGCGCCCGAGATGCATCCCTACAAAGGTAAGTACTATCTTTTTGCCACGTTCACCCATCCGGACCGTCCGTTACCGCCCGTTGCAGGGCGTCCGCCCCTGCATCGGCGTGCCACGCAGATACTTGTATCCTCTTCTCCCGAAGGCCCTTTCCGCCCCATCGGCAAGGACGAGCCGCAGACTCCCGCCGAATGGATGTCGCTGGACGGGACGCTGTGGGAAGAAGATGGAAAGCCCTGCCTGGTCTTCTGCCACGAGTGGATACAGGTGGAGAACGGGACGATGGAGTATGCGCCCCTGTCGGCTGACTTGTCCCGACTGTGTTCCCCGCCCCGCACGCTGTTCAAGGCTTGCGACGCTCCGTGGGTCCGCTCTATCCACAAGTATAAGAATGCTCCCACCACAGGTTACATCACCGACGGCTGCTTTCTGCACCGGTTGCCCGGTGGCAAGCTGCTGATGCTGTGGTCCAGTTTCGGTGAGGATGGATATGCCGTGTCCACCGCCCTTTCGGAGAGCGGACGCCTCGACGGTCCCTGGAAGCACCGCCCCGAGCCGCTGTATAAGGAACATGGCGGGCATGCCATGCTTTTCCGCACCTTCGACGGCAAGCTGATGATGGTGCTGCACTATCCCAACAGCGGTGCCGAGCCTCATTGCCGCTTCTTTGAACTGCGGGAAACGGAAGATGATCTGGAAATAGCCAAAGAGTATATACCCTGATGCGCCGACGTTAACAAGTTAAGGCCATGAGTAAGCACATTTAGGGTTATACTTCAGGGTACCATCAATGCCAATGATGACTATCATCAATGGCATTGATGGTGGCCATCATTGGCATTGATGGTACCCTCCCTCTTAGGGCTAGTATGGCTGAGCCAATGGTCAAGGTGTGTCGAAACATATTTCCTGCCTGTTTGGCAGCAGAATTGAATTAAAATACAAATAATCCATAGCGATGAAATCTGAAATGCTATTCTCTTTTTTGGCGGCAGCCTCTGTACAACCTGCCGCCGCAATCGCCCAAACCGCTGAACGGCAACGACAAGAACTACCCAACATCCTGTTTTGCCTTGCCGATGATGTCTCTTACCCATATTGGGGAGCCTACGGCTGTCCGTGGGTGCGTACTCCCAATGCTGACCGTGTGGCGCGCGAAGGCATGCTGTTCATGAATGCCTACACGTGCAATGCCAAAAGCGGTCCCAGCCGCTCGTGCATACTCACGGGGCGCAATTCCTGGCAGTTGGAGGAGGCATGTAACCATTTTGCCGTTTGGCCCCAGAAATTCAAGACTTTTGCTGAAGTGCTGGGCGAGAATGGTTACGTAGTGGCAAAGACCGGCAAAGGCTGGGCACCCGGTGACCCGGGAAAAAAGAATGGAAAGAGGCGTGAACTGATAGGCGATTCTTACGACCGTATCAAACTTTCGCCTGCCACGCCCGAAATTTCCAATATCGACTACGCAGCCAACTTCAGCGAATTCATTGATACCCGCGACCCCACGAAACCTTTCTTCTTTTGGTATGGCGGACTCGAACCGCATCGTGCCTACGAATACGGTAGTGGCGCGGCTAAAGGTAACTATCGTCCGGAAAGCATCGACCGCATTCCCGGTTACTGGCCTGATGTGCCCGAAACCCGCCATGACCTGCTCGATTTTGCTTTCGAGCTCCAGCATTTCGACGACCACCTGGGGCGGATGCTCCGCAAGCTTGAAGACGAAGGTCTGCTGGAAAATACCATCATCGTGGTGACCGCCGACAACGGAATGCCTTTCCCCAGAGTGAAAGGACAGGCCTATTATGCTTCTAACCATCTGCCGATGGCCGTTTGGTGGCCTCGGGGCATGAAAAAGAAAGGAGTACGCAACGAAGATTTTGTCAACTTCATTGACTTGGCGCCCACCTTTCTTGAAGTAGCCGGCATTGATGGCGAAGCCTGCGGCATGCAGCCTATCCAAGGAAAGAGCCTGCTGCCTGTGTTTCTCAGCGGAAAGAAGAAAGCCGACCGCACACGCAGTCATGTCCTCATCGGCAAAGAGCGCCACGACATAGGGCGTCCCGACGATGAAGGATATCCGATAAGGGGAATCGTGACCTCCGGTTATCTCTATGTCCACAACTTCGAAACTGACCGCTGGCCTGCGGGGAATCCGGAGACGGGATATCTGAATTGTGACGGCGGTGCTATCAAGAGCTATTTGATTACCCACAAGAACAGTGACAAAGATGCCCGCGCCTTCTGGCAACTGAACTTAGGCAAGCGGCCTGCTGAAGAGTTGTACGACTTGCGCAAGGACCCCGACTGCCTACTGAACCTCGCCGGCACCAAGGAGTATATCCCCGTACAGGAGAAACTGAGGAAGCAACTCTTCACCGAATTGAAGGCGCAAGGTGATCCTCGCATGTTGGGAAAAGGCGACATTTTCGACCGCTATCCTTACTGTGCACCCACTCATCGCGACTATTACAACCGGCTGATGAAAGGAGAAAAACTGAAGTGGCCGGGATGGATTAACAAGACAGATGTAGACAATGAATGATAATTTAATAAAAAGGAATTATACAATGAAAAGAATGAATCACATGCTGTTTACCGCAGGAATGCTTACCGCCTCCCTGCCTGGCTTGGCACAGCAACAACAGCCAAAGAACATCGTATTTATCGCCATCGATGACCTCAACGACTGGGTCGGTTTCTTGGGCGGGCATCCCGACACCCGTACCCCTAACATGGATCGTCTTGCCCGTATGGGAGTCGTTTTTGAGAATGCCTATTGCGCTGCTCCCGTCAGCAACGCCAGTCGTGCTGCCCTGCTGTCAGGTTTCCGAACATCCACCACTGGTGTCTACGGAAACGCGGAGTTCATGCGCGAGTCGGAAGTGATAAATAACGGGATCACCTTGCCCCGTTACTTCTCCAACCACGGCTATTACGCATCAGCCCGCGGCAAGATTTTCCATCAGCCGATGGGACCCTGGGCCGACCCGCAGTCATGGGACAGCCAGGAGAATTTGGGTGGGAAGAATCTTAACGTCGCTCCCAAAGAACCTGGACGGCAGGCAAACGGCATGCCCATACTTACTTCCGGTGGCGGTGGTTCCGTCATTTTGGATTGGGCGGGCGTAGATGTGGACGAGAAACAGACCAATGACTATCTGAATGCCGAATGGGCAGCCGTAGAACTCATGAAGAAGCACGACCGTCCTTTCTTCCTGGCTTGCGGTATCTTCCGTCCCCACCTGCCGTGGTACGTCCCGCAGAAGTACTTTGACCGTTTCTCGGTGGATACCCTCGCCTTGCCTCCGCGTGACAGTGATGAAACCATGGGTAAACTGTCCGACCGTGCCCTGCAAATGACTGGTTACCGCAAACCGGATCACGAATTCAACTTGCTTAAGAAAGCCGGAAGAGAGAAAGAAGCCGTGCGTGCCTATCTGGCATGCATAAGTTATGCTGATGATTGCGTGGGCCGTATTGTGGATGCGTTGGAAAAAAGCCCGAACCGCGAAAATACGATAGTTGTGCTTTGGGGTGACCATGGATGGCATTTGGGAGAGAAGATGCGCTACCGTAAATTTTCCTTGTGGGAACGCTCTTGCCGTATGCCGCTGATTATCGTTGCTCCCGGAGTTGGCAAGCCGGGAACGCGTTGTACGAAGCCCGTAAACCTGATCGATTTATATCCTACGCTGGTATCCCTGGCCGGCCTGCCCACCAATAAGCAGAATGAAGGACATGACATCAGCCCACTCGTACGCAATCCGGAAGCCCGATGGGACATCCCCTCGATAACCACACTGGCGCAGAACGAGCACTCCATTCGTGACGAGCGTTTCCGCTATATCGTCTACAAAGATGGTTCGGAAGAATTGTACGACCACGTCAACGACCCCAATGAATGGAATAACCTGGCGGACGACCCTCGGTATGCAGCCGAGAAGAAACGGCTGAAGGAGTTTATCCCGGCAGTCAACGTAAAAAGCATCGGTTCGAGTAAGACGAAGAAGAACAAACAGGCATACATTCCTGCATCGGACGAGATAGAGCAGGAAGTGGAAGACTATAACCGTTATCTGGGATTTGTCCGCTAGTGCAGGATGTTAATGTCCGCGTCCGGATAGGCAAATATGTACAAATTCTATATGTTTGCGTACAAATGCGGCAGATGCGGAGAGGAGCTTCTGCTATATTTGTACCGTCGAATATAGAATTTTAGTTCTAATATAAGGAAAGTATATATGAATAGAAGAAACTTGTTTATCGCGATATGGGCAGTGCTTGTCTGCAATTGTTCCAACCTCCTGGCGCAGACCGGGCATTTCACTTACCAAAACCCCATACGAAGCGGAATCGACCCGAAGGGCTTGCGCGACTGCCAGGTGCTCCACGAACAAGGCGTCTGGTACATGACGGGAACCGCCTTTCCCCATTGGTCGCGCCAGGAGACGGAGGACTGCCTGAATCCCGGTGTGCCCCTCTATAAATCGGATGACTTGACGCATTGGACTTTCATTAAGCACATTGTGGAAAGGCCTGCTCCCGACAAATGGTATTACCGTCGTTTTTGGGCTCCGGAAATTCAGAAGATAAACGGGAAGTTCTATGCGATTTTTAATTGCTCTAATCCGGAGAAAGGTTATCAGGGGCAACATATAGGCTATGCTGTGGCGGATCATATCGAAGGTCCGTATAAGGTGGTTACTGATGACAAACCTTTGGCGGCGGGCAATGACCTGACTTTTTTCCAAGATGTGGATGGAAAAGTATGGGCATTTTGGAACCGCGGCCGCGAGTTCGGCATCGGTTTCGCGCAGATAGACCTGGACAACGCGTGTTTTCTTACCGAGCCTGTATCAGCCATCACACCGGGCCAGATTGACTATGTTTATGACGAGACGGGCAAAATCAGGACGGAAGTCCGTGAAGATGGCAAAGTAATGCCTAAGGTGAAGAAATATCACACTTGGGATGCCATCGGCATTGAAGGAGCATACGTCATAAAAGAAAAGGAGACCTATTATCTTTTCTATTCCAGCTGGACCCGGGGATACGAGATCGGTTATGCCACGGCTCCCCGTATCACCGGCCCGTGGAAGAAGCATGAGGGAAATCCTTTTTATGGTGCGCAGAGCAAAGCCGCTTGTGCCAAGAACGGGTTTGTCTGGCAGGGAGATGTGCAAAGCCCTTTCAACCAGGTAGGGCATAACGAAATCTTCAAGGGGCCGGACGGGAGATACTGGATTTCGTGTCACGGCATCACGATTGATGCTCCGGAACGTCCATCTCTGGTCATCGACCCAATTTGGTTCGACGAATGTGGAAATGTAAGAAGCGAGGGGCCTACGTATACTCCTCAGACTATAGGATATAAATGATTCAGAATAGAACTTAACCATTAATTTAATAACAATGAAACGGAAAATTATTTTTCTATTATGTGCGTTTTGTTTTCTAGTTGGAAAGGTGAATGCACAAAACACAACTTTGCAAGGCGCTGTTAAAGATACGCAGGGAGAAGCGGTAATCGGCGCTTCTGTTCTGCTGAAGGGTACTTCGATAGGGACTATTACGGGCCTTGACGGTGATTTCAAATTAGATAATGTTCCTGCGGGAAGCAATGTGATAGTGGTTTCTTATGTGGGATATACCACACAGGAAATATCGGTGAACGGACGTAAAAACATAGAGGTCACGTTGGCGGAAGATGCCGAACTTCTGGATGAAGTAGTAGTGGTGGGATATGGCGTACAACGGAAGACGGATGTGACGAGTGCGGTAGCGTCGGTGAAAAAAGAGAACTTCTCCCAGGTGGTGACTTCTTCCTCGCCCTTGCAAATGGTGCAAGGTAAAATTCCGGGTCTGGCCATGTCACGAAAGGGTGGGGCGGATCCGACGTCAGATATGACTCTGCAAATCCGCGGAATGAGTACGATTAATGCTGGTACGTCGCCCCTGATTGTGATTGATGGGATTCCGGGTGGTAGCCTGGCGACAGTGTCTCCCAATGACATCGAGTCTATTGATGTTTTGAGAGACGGTTCTGCCGCAGCCATTTACGGCTCAAGAGGCACGTCGGGTGTGGTTATCGTCACGACTAAAAAAGGTAAGGCCGGAGAAAAGACAAAAATTGAATATGACGGTACGGTTTCATTTGATAAAATCTGTGATAAGTGGGACTTGATGAATGGCGATGAGTACAGAACCCTCAAGAACACCTTGATGAACAGCAACCTGGAACTGGCAAGGGACAAAGGTGCCGGTATGGTGGATTATGGGGGAAACACGGATTGGATGGACGAGGTGACGCGTACTTCGGTAAGTCACCAGCACTATCTTTCTTTGACGACAAGCTCCAAATATTCGTCAACTGCAGCTTCACTGACTTATAATAATTATCAGGGTATTGTGAAGAAAACCGAGAAGGAAGAAATCAATGGGCGGATTGCAACGGAATTCAGGCATTTCGATGATATGCTGAAAGTGAACTTGAATCTGGCCTATACTTCTAAAACCCAGTCTCCCCCGCAGACGGAGGCTTTGAGACAGGCTCTGTTATGGAATCCTACGCTGGCTCCTTATCAGGCGGACGGTTCGTATACTCAGGGACCTGACCCGTTGATATTTACCAATCCCGTGAATCTGATTAATGAGGCGGAAGAAGTGAATAAATATAATACGCTGCTTGCTAATGTGAAGGCAACCATCACCCCATTGAAAGGAATGACGCTTACCGCTTTGTTCGGATTGAACCGGACGGAGTCCAATCTGGCATGGTATAAGACTTCCGAGCATGAAGAATTGGCTAGAATCGGCAAAGAAGGTGAAGCATACCGGAAATATGCGGCAAATGATACCCGTACGATGGAATTGACGGCAGGTTATAATACCTCCGTAATTGAAGATTTGAACTTTGATGTGATGGGAGGATATAGTTACCAGGAGTTCCGTAATGAAAACTTCAACATGAGCAACTATGATTTCAAATTCGATGATACCGGTTATAATTCCATAGGTAGTGGTTCCGCACTGAAAGAGGGAAATGCGGAGATGGCGAGCAATAAAGGTATGTCTAAACTGATTGCTTTCTTCGGAAGAGTTGTTCTGAATTACAAGGATCGTTATTTATTCAATGCTACGGTTCGCCACGAGGGATCTTCACGCTTCGGAAAGAATCACCAGTGGGGTACGTTCCCGGCTGTTTCAGTGGGGTGGAGAATTATTAACGAACCTTTCATGAAGAACCAGGCAATCTTTAGCGATTTGAAGTTGAGGCTTGGGTATGGCGTCACCGGAAATATGATTGACCAGGCGTACCTGAACTATGTCTTGTTTCAGAGCCAACCCGTTTATGCGCATAATGGCACTGTAGGCGGCAATCCTTACGAGCCGACTTATGCTCCGAAGACCAATGCCAATCCTGACTTGAAATGGGAGACGAAGAAAGAATGGAATCTGGGAATCGATATGTCTTTCTTGGAAGGAAAACTGGGAGCCAATATCGATTTTTATCATCGCAAGTCAGAAGACCTGCTCTATCAATATAATGTGCCGGTTCCTCCTTATCTGGCTCCTGAAATGTGGGGAAACATCGGCACTATATCAAACAAGGGATTGGAGGTCGGTGTGAACGCCACTCCTGTGCAGACCAGAAACTTCACATGGGCTTTCAACGTGAACGGAAGTTATAATAAAAACAAGGTGGATAAGTTGACCACAGCCGACGGTGAAGTGCAAGAACGCTTCGAACGGAACCTTCCTTCACCGTTGAACGGACATTTTGCCGTAGTGACCAAGGTGGGTGAACCTATCGGTAACTTTTGGGGGTATAGGTTTGCCGGAGTTAATGAAAAAGGTGAAACGATGGTTTATCAGCTGAATGAAGATAAAAGCATTGCTTATGGTGAAAACGGAGAAGCTTTGAAGTTGCGTTGGCAGGATGCCAAAGCCAGTGAAGACAACAAGACGATCATCGGCAACGGTATGCCTAAGTTTTATGCCAACATGAGCCATCAATTCAAATTCAAAAACTTCGATTTGTCTTTCCTCGTGCGTGGCGTCTTCGGATATGATATCTTGAATCTGGGAACTGCCTATCAGGGCATACCTACTTTCAACCGTGCGGACAATGCTTTGAAACCGGCTATGAATTCAAACATCTTTGACGAACCGTCCATCACCGATGCTACTGTCGAAAAAGGGGATTTCGTTAAGATAGACAATGTCACATTAGGGTATAATCTGCCTATAAAGAAGAACAAGTTTATCAGTGCTTTACGGATTTACGGAAGTGTTCAGAACGTGTGCACCATCACCGGATATAGCGGACAGAATCCTGAATTGGAGATTAGTGGTACTGTAGTCGGCATAGATGAAATGTCGGCATATCCGGTTGCGAGAACCTATTCTTTAGGCATCAATATTTCTTTCTAAACCTGTAAAATAGAGATTATCATGAAAGCATATAAAAGAATATTTCAATCCTTGTTTTTAGCATCTCTGCTGACGTGCGGTGCATGTACCGATTTGACAGACACTGTGTATAGTGAAATCACGGAAGATGCGTTTTCTAAAGATCCTAATTCTATCAGCCTGCTGATAGGTAATGTATATACCAGCGTGGGCAAGTGGGCGGCAGCTACTAATCCGAACAGCACCCCATTCTATTACAATGTTTCCACCACGGACGAAATGATGATTCCTTTCCGGAATGTAACGAAGGAATGGAACAATGCCAAATGGTACGATTTGTATCAGCATAGTTGGAGTGCCACGACGCAGGATTTGGACAAGAACTGGAACAAATGCTTCGGCATTATCACTAGTGCCAATATGGCGATTGACCAGATATTGAATTTTGGGGATATGGATGAGACTGTGAAGAATGCAACTTTGGCAGAACTCAGGATGGTTCGTGCTTATGGTTATTATCTTCTGATGGATTTGTGGGGAGATGTACCTTTTACTACTTCTTCTGCCGATAAAGCTACTGATATACAGAAAAAGACTTCTGCGGAGATTTACGACTTCATGATGGGTGAATTCAAAGAATGCCTGCCTTTGCTGGAAGTGAAAAAGGATAAGGGCACCACGTATGGGAAGTTCGGTTACTGGGCTTCGTTGGCATTGAAAGCAAAATATCTCATTAATGCCAAAGTGTTTTTGGAAACCAACAGGGCCAATCCCACTTATCAGGATGAAAAGACCGGACTGGAAGAGTGTGTGGACGTATGTGACGAACTGATGTCGGCTGAGGCTGGATACAGTTTGGAAAACGACTATTTTGCCAATTTCAAAGCAAAGAATGAGAATTCTAAAGAGAATATATTGGTTATACCATTCGATGCCGTATATTCGAAAGAAGGAGCGAACCTGGGATTGGGACTTGCCCGTCATTGCCTGCATGCAAGCCAGACACCCATATTCAATGCTACTGTTAATGGTCAGAATGGCTTCAGTGCCTATCCCTCCATGTATAAGACATTTTCTGAAAACGATGTTCGAAGAGATGGCTGGAATGTGGGACTTCAGACAAATGCTTCGGGTACCCCGTTGAGGTGTATCAAAGCACAGAGTAATGGCAAGAACTTGGATTTTACGATAGACTGGGACATAAACAATTGCGAGGAAAACAGCGGAGCGCGCTTCAGGAAGTATGAATATGAAAACGGAATGGTTTCTGATGCGATGAATAATGATTGGGTTGTGATAAGGCTGGCGGATATCATGATGATGAAGGCGGAAGCTATCATGAGACTGGCAGACGGAAAGGCAAATCAGGTGGCGGTAGATATGGTGAACGAGGTGCGTAACCGTTCGATGAAGGTTGACTCGGAAAAAGATTATTATACGGTCGATAATCTGACAATGGATGCGCTGCTGGAAGAAAGACGGCGTGAGTTTTACGGTGAAGCTTTGCGACGTACCGACTTGATCAGATTTGGGAAGTTCACGCAGATGGATTGGGTGGATGATATCCATATGGATCGCAGCAAGACAAAAACAGAGAAATACAGAACGGTGTTCCCATTGCCTGAAAATTATTTGAAAACGGCTCCTCAGATTTCACAGCATGACTATTATAAGTAGTAGGACTTTTTATATTAATATAGATATATGAAGATTGGAAATATTCTGATACTGGCGCTCCTGTCATTTTTCTGTACGGATGTTTTTGCCCGGAAAGAGAAGGAATATGATTTGGATACAAAGCGGAAATATGTAAAGGCTCACGACCGGGCTTTCATATCGATGGGTGAAAAGATACGTGACCCTTTCATTCTTTTAGGACCTGACGGGAATTACTATCTTACGGGTACGACTGCGGGCACGCATTGGGGAGATACGATAGGAGTCAAGGTTTGGAAGTCCGCTGACTTGTGTGAATGGAAGAGCCTGGGTTTTGTATGGAATTTGAACACTGACGGTAAAACCGGGTGGTACTTTAACCGTCCGGCAAAGGACATCCGGGTGAAGAATCCTTATGCGGTATGGGCACCTGAAATTCATTACTTTAATGACACTTGGTGGCTGACTGTCTCAAGAAATGGCGGAGGACATGGGTTGTTGAAAAGTATATCGGGCAAGGTGGAGGGACCTTATGAGGAAACCGCCACGCATTATGACAAAGGCATAGACTCGCATTTGTTTGGCGATAACGGAAAGGTTTATTATTGCTATGGAGCTAACCGGATAGCGCTGATGGAAACCGGTATGGAAGGATTGCAGGAGCACGATTTTGCAGCTTTGGAACTTCCGGGCAAGCATCCGATGGGGTATGAAGGTATTCTAATGATGAAGTATGCCGACAAGTATCTTTGGATGGCTTCCGGGCGTTATGGGTATGAGCCGACGAATACCTATGATTTGTACTATGCTGTTTCGGAGAGATTGGATAGAGGGTACGGTGCGCGCAGAATGGCTATAAAGAATGCCGGACATGGGAATCTGTTCCGTGATAAGGACGGACAATGGTGGTGCACGGCTTTCGACCATGAGTTTACCCCGCAATGGTGTTGTTGGCTGGTGCCTGTGGAGTTGTGTGACGAGGACGGTGATGTGTTGATTGAAGTACTTGATGACCGTTTTCGTCCTACTCCGGAAGATCAGGAGGTGGTTCGTAGGTTGGCACGTGAGGGGATGCCCGATGCGTGGAAAGGAAAATCTCCGTGGTGGAGGGAATCCCGGAATAAATGAAGCATTATGGATTAAGTTATAAATTGGAAGAATTATGAAATATGTATTACCTGTATTGGCTGCCTCGGTGGGTGTCCTGCCTTCGCAAGCCGGAACGCCCCGGGGAGGGAATGACAGGGAGGGGCAGCATCCCAATGTTCTCTTCCTGATGGTGGATGACATGAATGGTTACGGAGTGATGGAGCGTTATCCGGATATCATTACGCCGAACCTTCAACGTTTACGTTCGCAAAGCGTAAACTTTGCCAATAACTGTTGTGCCAGTCCGGTGAGCACTCCCTCAAGAACCTCTTTCTTAAGTGGTCTCTATCCGCATCATACGGGTGGATATCTGAATGGTTGTGATGCTTGGAGCAATAATCCGCAAATGGCTGACCCTTCAAAAGTGGAGACATTACCGGAATGTTTCAAGAAAAATGGTTATGAGACTTGGGGACGCGGGAAGACTTTTCACAGCCCGCTGCCCCAAGAACGGCTGGAAGCGATGTACGACAACCGTCCTCTCTACCAGGGAGGGTTCGGTCCTTTCTATGAAGGGGAATATCAGGGAGGAACCAAATTCTTTGCTATCCGTCCTTGGGATGACAGCAAAGATGATGAGCATCCGGATAACAAAAATACGGAAGCTGCCATTGAATTCTTCAGTCAGCAGCATGATAAGCCGTTTCTGATGTGTCTGGGATTGTGGAAGCCTCATTGTCCCTATACGTCTCCCAAGCGTTTCTTCGATTTGTATAAAGACAAGAAGCTGCCCTTGCCGAAAGGATTCAAACCTGGCGATTTGGATGACGTGCCTGATATGGGGCGGAATATGGTAGATTCGCTCGCACGTTTCAAGTATGATGGTACGCCGGAGTCGGAAACATTGTGGAGGCAATTTCTTGAGGCCTATTGTGCCAATAACTCTTTTGCCGACTGGAATATAGGTAGGGTATTGGATGCACTGGACAACAGCCCTTATGCGGACAACACGATTGTCGTATTTTGTTCGGACAATGGATATCATTGCGGTGAGAAGCTTCGGTGGGAGAAAGGTACGATGTGGGAACAGTCAGCCTATTGCCCTATGATGATCCGGCTTCCCAAGTCAATGCGTGAGCAAGGGAAGTTCAGGCCGAATAAAGGGGCGACTTGCGAGGTACCGGTAGGGCTGATTGACATTTATCCCACTTTAGTGGATCTTTGTGGTCTGACGCCACCGGTGCAGAAGCTTGATGGAGAGAGCATGCGCTCCCTGTTGATGAATCCGAAGATGAAGAGCGACCGCATCAATCTGACTACATACAGTGAGAATTTGTCTTCCGTACGCGATGTTCGTTATCGTCTGATTACTTATCCCGACGGCACTCAGGAGCTTTATGACCTCAAGAAAGATCCTTATGAATGGAAAAATCTTATAGGTGATGATAAATATAAGGAAGTAGTGGTACGGTTGGAGAAAAGGATTCCTACAATGTGGGCCAAAAGTCTGGGAGGGCGTTTTGAAGTAGCCAAGCAGCAAAGGGAAAGTGCGAAGAAATCATTTAAAAAATAATATCGTGATGAGACCTCGTTTTTTTTATTCCATGAGTGTGGTGTCCATGTTCTGTTCCGTGTCATTGCAGGCGCAGGATCGTCCCAACGTGCTGTTGATTATGGCCGATGATATGGGCTATAGTGACATCGGTTGTTACGGTGGAGAAATCCCGACTCCTAATTTGGATCGTCTGTCGGAACAGGGAGTGCGGTTTACGCAGTTCTATAATACTTCACGGAGTTGTCCGGCTCGGGCAAGTCTGATGACCGGACTTTACCAACATCAGGCGGGCATCGGGCAGATGAGTGAAGACCCTGTCAATGAAAAGAACCCTAATCCTTATAAGAATGATTGGGGAACGGACGGATATAAAGGTTTTCTCAATCGGAACTGTGTAACGATAGCTGAAGTGCTGAAGGAATCCGGCTATCATACCTACATGGTGGGTAAATGGCATTTGGGCATGCATGATGAGGAAAAATGGCCCTTGCAGCGTGGTTTTGACCGGTTCTATGGTATCTTGGCAGGTGCCTGCAGTTATCTTCGTCCGCAAGGCGGGCGTGGGTTGAGCTTGGGAAATGAAAAGTTGCCGCCCCCCGATGCGCCTTATTATACTACGGACGCATTTACGGATTATGCCTTGAAATTCCTGCAAGAGCAGCAGGACGGGAATCCGTTCTTTATGTATGTGGCTTACAATGCTCCTCACTGGCCTTTGCAGGCACACGAAGAGGATATCCGGAAGTTTGTGGAGTACTATCGTGAGAATGGTTGGGATAAAGTCCGCGAAGCCCGTCGCAGACGCATGGTTGAGATGGGGATGGTGAAAGATGAATGGGACTTTGCCGAATGGGAAAGCAGGCGCTGGGATGAGTTGTCGGACAATGAGAAGGATGAATCCGCTTATCGTATGGCTGTATATGCTGCCCAGGTGCATTGCATGGATAGGAATATAGGGCGTATGCTGGACTATTTGGAAAAGAAGGGTGAACTGAAGAATACGTTGGTTTTCTTCCTGAGTGATAACGGTGCTTGTGCCGAACCTTACAAAGAATTAGGGGGAGGGACATTGGAGGATATCAACGATCCCTCCAAGTCGGGTAATGTGTCTTATGGTGTGGCATGGGCGCAGGTCAGCAACACGCCTTACCGCCGTTATAAAGTTCAAAGTTACGAAGGAGGCATTTCTACGCCTCTTATTATGAGCTGGCCTGCGGGCATAGGCATTTCTTCTGGTGCATTGCGTACGGTGAAAGGGTATTTGCCGGACATCATGCCTACCATAGTGGAGGCTACCGGTGCCGCTTATCCGGAAACTTTCCATGGCGGAAAGACTATTTATCCGATGGTAGGGGAGAGTCTGCTTGGGGTGGCTGAAGGCAAGCGGAAAGACGAAGTGCATGAGTATATGTATTGGGAGCATCAGATGAATGCCGCTGTGCGCAAAGGTGACTGGAAAGCAGTTCGTGAGGGTGAGGATGGGAAATGGCAATTGTATGACCTGGCTGTCGACCGTACCGAACGGAATAATTTAGCTTTGAAGCATACGGATATTCTGAAAGATTTGGTATCTCACTGGGACAAGTGGGCGGCCGACTATAAAGTTTACCCGAAGAGGAAAAAGAAATAATGGTGTTTTAGGAGTAGTTTGTATTAGTAGGTTTAGTTGGAGATGTGCCGGGACTGATTGGATATTAGTTGTCCGGCACATTTTATGTTTTTTATTTTGATGAACGTCTTATTTGGATTATTCATTTACTGTAAATTCAAAAGTTTTATTGGTTTTAAGTGTATTGCCCGAATTCTAAAGTTCGAAAGATTTTATAAATGTACAAATGAAACAATGTTATGAACAATAGCAATAGAGTAATAAAGTATAAAAGCCTTAATTTGCATATCCTATTTTAAGAAAAACATTATGAAGTACTATGTAATTAGTCTATTGTGCTGTATTCTTCCTATTTCTGTCTTTGCAGAAGTCGCACGTCTTTCCAACTACCGTGGCTGGAAAGATTGTTATTCCATTAAGAATGAAAAAGCGGAAGTAATTCTTTGCCCTGTTGCAGGAGGGAGGGTTTTATATTATGCCGTGAACGGGAAGAACATTATCTTTGAGGATCCGGGATTCGACGGATATCTCTTGGATGATTTTCGGAAAGACCGCAGATGGCCTGATGGTGGACGTTTCGATATAGGTCCTGAGTCAATTCCGGGTAAGCAGAGAGACGAACTTTTCATGGGTGAATGGCAAGTGTTGGTGCAGGATGATTATACTGTGGAACTGTTGTATGATAAAGAAAATACATTAGGAGTGTCCGTTTCGAGAAAGTTCACATTGCATGAAAAAGGTTCGCAACTCACTATGACGCAAGTGATGACCAATCAAACTACTCATCCCGTGAAACGCCATTATTGGGGACGCGTATTTTGTAAAGGAGGAGGCACTGTGATATTACCTTTGGATGGGAAAGGCGGTTGGGGCTTTATGGGCAAACATAGCTCGGAGCATGTGACGGAAAAAAAAGATAGGTTGGAGTATACTTTGCGGAATGAAGTTACGAAAGTAGGTAGTGGCAGCCATGAAGGCTGGCTTGCTTATAGAGTGGACGGCTTGGAGATTACACAGGAGTTTCTTTGTTTTCCGGGTGGGGATTATTCGGATACGGATGGATATACAACTATTTTTTACGCCAACGGCAAACTTTGTGAGTTGGAACCTGTAAGCCCGACGGTGCTTTTGCAACCGGGGCAATCGTATACCTTCATTCAGAAATGGCGATTAAGAGAAATGTAACCTGTAAATTTAATATATATGAGAATGAAAACATGGATTTTGTGTTCGGCAACCACTATACTTTACGGTTGCGGACAGAGAGAAGTACAGAAACCCAATGTGATTGTTATATTGGCAGACGATCTCGGCTATGGGGATGTCAGTGCATATGGATCTGGTACGATACATACTCCCAATATTGATCTTTTAGCGAAAGAAGGAGTTTGTTTCACTAATGCTTATGCCACGTCTGCCACGTCCACTCCCAGTCGATATGCTCTGATGACGGGCATGTACCCTTGGAAGAATAAGGATGCCAAGATATTACCCGGTGATGCACCTTTGCTGATAAAAGAGGATCAGTTCACTATCGCCCGTATGATGCAACAGTCAGGTTATACCACTGCAGCCATCGGTAAATGGCATTTGGGCATGGGAAATGGAAATGTTGACTGGAACGAAACTGTAAGGCCGGGAGCGAACGAGATTGGTTATGATTATTCATGCTTGATTGCAGCTACCAACGACCGTGTGCCTACGGTTTATGTAGAAAATGGCAATGTGGTGGGATTGGATAAGAACGATCCCATAGAAGTGGATTATGAGAAAAACTTCGAGGGAGAACCTACAGCTTTGACTCATCCAGAAATGCTGCGCATGCACTGGGCGCATGGTCACAATAATTCTATTGTAAATGGGATTCCTCGTATCGGCTATATGAAAGGTGGCAAGAGTGCTTTGTGGAAAGATGAAGACATGGCCGACTATTTTATTGGTAAAGTGAAAAATTTCTTGGCGGAGAACAAGAAACGGCCTTTCTTTCTTTATTATGGCCTGCATCAGCCACATGTTCCGCGCACTCCAAACCCGAGATTTGTAGGTGCCAGCGGAATGGGACCTCGCGGAGATGCAATTGTTGAGGCCGATTGGTGTGTGGGCGAACTTTATGCAGAACTGGACAAACTAGGATTGCTTGAAAATACGCTTATCATTTTTTCAAGTGACAATGGTCCCGTCTTGAACGATGGCTATAAGGATATGGCCGTGGAATTGGCAGGCAAGCACAAACCGGCAGGTGGGTTTCGTGGCGGAAAATATAGTCTTTTTGAGGGTGGTACCCGTGTTCCTTTCTTTGTTTATTGGAAAGGGGAAACGCGGCCTAAGGTTTCAGATGCTATTGTCTGCCAACTCGATTTGATATCTTCTATAGCCGCTTTGATAGGGTATGATGTCAAGGAAAAATTGGATAGCAGGAATTTTTTGGATGTATTTCTTGGCAAGTCAGACGAAGGACGCGAAGAGCTTGTGCTGGAAGCTCAAGGGCGCATGGCTTACAGGAATGGAGACTATGTGATGATTCCGCCTTATAAAGGGAGTGAACGAAATTTGACAGGTAATGAAGTAGGCAATTTGCCTGATTTTGCGCTTTTCAATATAAAGGAAGAACCAGAACAGTATTGTAATATCGCTGATAAGGAAGCGCAGAGACTGGAAGAAATGAAGTCACGTTTTTTTGCTTTAACCAAAGGCTTCTATCGGGCGGATGTGGAGGAAGAGGAGCTGAAATAGTAGAATGAAACTTTAATAACTTATATGTAGTTTCCTAAAATTATTTAATAGAATAAATAAAATTATGGACAGAAGACATTTTTTGAAAAGTAGTTTAGTTTTAGGTGCAGGTATGGCTGTTTCTCCTTTGCTACCGTCATGTGTTGGTGGTACTTATGCTGCGAATGAGGTAAGTGAGTTGCCGTCTATGCGATTTGATGTAATAGTGGCAGGAGGAGGTACAGCAGGAGTTTTGGCTGCTATTGCTGCTGCAAGAACTGGTGCGAAAACTGCGCTAATAGAGTGGAAAGGATATACAGGAGGAATTATAACCGAAGGAGGAACTGCTTTGCATAGTTTCTTTAATATCTGGAAACCTTATCCGGGAGTTGCAAAGAAACAACTTGTTAAAGGTATTCCTCAGGAAATCATAGACCGCTTAATCAAAGTGGGAGGATGTGCCGGACATGTGGAAATGGAGACGAGCTATGATTATGACTCAGTCTGTACTGCCATTGATACTGAAATGTATAAGCTGGTGACTATGCAAATGATACGTGAGGCGGGTGTTTACATGGCTTTGAATACCATGCTATGCGGAGCTGTGATGGCGGGAGAAAGGATAGAGGGGGTGATTGTGGAAAGTCGTGCCGGGCGTGAAGTGCTTTATGCCAAATCATTTGTCGACAGTACCGGATACGGAGACTTATGCGCCTATGCCGGAGCAAGGTTTACGGTTCCCAATGATTATAAAGTAGCTAACAGTATGGGAATAGCCAATGTGGATATGAATAGATACTATGATTTCTTGAAAGACAACAATGCTTTGGGACAAATAGCCAGAGGATCTTACGATGGTTTGGATAGTCAGTTAGTCAGGCTGGGGACGAATAACAAAAACTTGCCGACAGAATTTGTAAAAGGACTTAAGGACTTGTCTGTGGCAACTATCACCACAACAGTGCATAAAGATTATCTTATGTTTATAAAGTGTGGTTACGACTTGCCAACTTCTCCTCTGAATCGTGACGAAGTTTCGGATGCGGAGGTGCAAATACGGATTAATCAGCAAAAAGCCATTGAATTATACAGAAAGTATATTCCTGGATTTGAGAAAGCTTTCATATCACGTACTAACCCTTCTTTATGTATTCGCAGGGCTCGTTGTATAGAGTGTGATTATGATTTGAGTAATGAAGATATTACGAATGCTATACATTTTGATGATGAAGTCTTTTTGTACGGCTTTCATGACAGTGCCCCAAAATATAGTGTAAAGAATGGGGGGGCATATGGATTTCCTTATCGTTGTTCATGTGTTAAAAATGTGGATAATCTGTATGCCATAGGTATGATGGTAACTTCGGAACATAGCGCGCATATGTCCACGCGTAATACGGTAAGTTGCATGGCACAGGGACAGGCTTTTGGTACGGCTGCTGCTCTATGTGCATTAAAAGGAATAGGTTCCAGAGAACTGGTTTATACGGATTTGCGGGAACAGTTGATTGCTGGTGGGGTTTATCTGGAATAATTCATTCTTGTATATCCTCCCCAAAAGAGTCAGCATAAACTATTCCCATTCAATAGGATAACTTTTTTGAATTAATGCAATTCTCGGTGTAAATTCGGTAGGGAGGCTGTCTCGGATACTTTGAGACAGCCTCTACTTTTCTTATGGGATGATAATATTGAGTATATAGGCCTCTATAAAACAATAAACTTTTCTACCGACGAGCAGGCGCTGTCTGATATCCGTATCAGATAATGCCCCTTTGCGAGAGATGCAGGCAATTCGTACATAACCCTTTGTTCGCCGGGAACCTTGTGGCTGCTTATCTCTTTTCCTTCCGTTGTATAAATGGTTATCTGCGCAATGGCATCTGTCGGAGTAAGATCCAACTCAAGGTAGCCGTTACGGGCTACGTTGTTAATTAGGCATTTGCGGTCGCTATCCGCCCGGAGATTTATATTCCCGGTTGGTACGGACTCGAAGCGGAACCAGTTTAAAGACATGTCACTGCCTGCCCCTTCAACGCTAAAGGTTAAATGAAGATTTCGATCTGCTTCCAGCTCTACGTTGCCCATTACGAATGTTTTCCATCCGTCGGTAGGTGGAATTTCAACAGAGCCGACTTTACGCATACATTGATATAGATGGAGTTTCATGTGGTGCTTCGAGGCGTTTTTAACGCGGATGTGTACATTGTATTCTCCCGCGACATATTCTTCCACAGTATATTTCCACCATTCTCCGGAGGCGATATCGCTTATGTGGAACGAGCCGCCTTCCAGATCGTCCGTTATGTAGATATCCACACCGTCTTCCGTGCGATAGGCTCCGCCTTTGTTTTCTATGTCATTGTCGTGATACGTTTGCTGTTCGGCCCCTTCGTCATAGTCTTCGGCTTCTAATATTCCCGGCAGCGTGTGGGAGGTGGGGATGAAACTGTAATTTGCCAACCGTTTTCGTTTCAGTTCCTGCCCGATTCCGATGAGACTGTCCAGTTGGATGTCGAGTCTGCTCAGCACATCTTCATATCCTGTTTTGTACCGGAGATTGGTATGCTCGTAAGGGTCATCGGCTACGTTGAACAACATTTGCCGGTTGGTTTTGGTATCGCGTACATATCTCCACTGATTCGTCTTGATGTAGCTGGTGCCTGAATAGGCCATGATGACCGGGTGCTCCCAGTCTTCTCTTGATGGTTCGTCGAGTAGGGGAGCCAGACTGTTACCTTCTATATCCGTTTTTACGGGTATACCGCTCAGTTCCATGAGCGTGGGGTATATATCTTGCAGGCTGACTACTTTCCGGCAGACTTTTCCATTGCCTTTGGCGGAAGGATCGTAAATGATGAGTGTGGTGTGGTTGCCCTGGTCGAACAATGTGTTCTTCCCCCAACGTTCTTTTTCGCCAAGATGCCAGCCGTGGTCGCCCATGAAACATACGATCGTGTTTTCTGCATACGGTGTGTCTTCTAATGCGTCAAGCAGGATGCCGATGTTATAATCCGCTAAAGCCTGCGAAGCCAGGTAGGCATGTATGGCTTCTTGCCATTTGCCGGCTTCGACAACTCCCTGGTGATCGGCTCCGGCATGCATCCATGGAAGGTCGGCGAGAGCGCCTTTCTTGTATCCTTTGGGAAGTTCGATGTCTTCGGTCTTGAATAAGTCCCAAAATTCTTTAGGTATGTTCCACGGCAAGTGAGGGCGGAACACTCCGCAACCTATAAAGAACGGTTTTCCGGCTTGGGGAGACGATTCATAGTTTCTGATGAATTGAGCCACTTCGGTCGCCATCTGGAAGTCCGGGCAGTTTTCCGTAGTCATTTTTGCTGGATTCACGCTGTAAGTCATCGTTTCCCATCCCGGATTCTTCCACTTCAGATAGTTTCCGCCCTGCGAGCCGGTTCCTCCGGTGTAGCGTTGGCTCCAGTTTTTTTGATCTATTTCATCCCCTTTGGCGTCTTTCATGCTCGAAGGATGGTATAGTTTTCCGGCTCCGTATACCCAATAGCCTTGCTGCATGAAGTATTGGTTCATTGTGACAGTGTTTTCAAATCCTGGTATATTCCTGACATATCCTCCGCTATTGTTCATTATTCCGGTGGTAGTGGGGCGATACCCCGACCACAAAGCATTGCGCGAGGGATTGCTGACGGGTGATGAACAATGGGCATCGGTAAACATGACCCCTTTTGCAGCCAGCTTGTCGATGTTAGGGGTCTTTGATTGTGGATGATATCCCAGAGCTGAAGTCCAGTAATTGAAATCATCGGCCATCAGGAATAATATGTTCTTGCGTTCTTGTTGTTGTGCTGCTATCGGTGACTGTGTCGGCAGCAGCGCAATTGTGAAGAACGAATATAATCCGATTTTTAGCAGGCATTCTTCCTTTTTCATTTTCTTACTATGATTTTAACACTGTTCATAACTTCTCCTTTTCTTATTCGGACGATATAGGCGCCCGGTTGCAGGTGAAGGGGAAGTATGGAGGTGCCTTCTATTTTTGCGGTACGGAGCTTTTGCCCTATTAAATTGTAGATAGAGATTTCCTCACCGTCTGTCACATGGAGACGGTTTCCCGTGTCGACAAACGCTTTCGGCAAATCTTCCGGCTGGGTGGTCTCTTCGATTCCCACGGAACCGGAAGGGATATGCTCGAAAGTGATTTCACCTAATACGCCTCCTAAGGCAGGGGTACGCAAGTGTGTGTATTCGACGATGTATTCTCCGCTTTGTTCTATTTCTATCTCTTTGTTATATACACACCAGGTTATATTGGTAGCTTCCGTGGCTCCCAATAAATTATATTTTTCATCTGCCACCCCATTTTTGTCCGCCACGATTACGCCATTCTGGATATCCGTTTTATTGTGCATGGATTCTTGGAAAACAATCTTGAAATCGTCTTTCTTCCTGATGCTGACAGAATAGGCGAAGTTGTTGTTGGAACTGCCGTAAGCACGTGTAAGAATGCGGTATTTGCCTTCTTCAAACCGGCAAGTATACCGGGTACCTGCACCTCCTTGGTCAAAAGTGCTTCGGTCGGACTTCCAGATGAGCGTGCCATATTGTTCGCGTGCCGTATGATCGGTTTCGTCCAGAGTGATATCCATTTCTCCGGCCTTTTCTTGGCGGATATCATAAGGAGTAGAACTCGGGGCTTTGGTCTGGAGGCAGGCTGCCACAACATTGTGGTTGCCGGTAAATGCATCTACAGGAACCGAACTTTCCCCGTCCGATGGCAATAACACGCTGCCTATGTCATACATCCATCCCTGTATACGATTGGCGGGACTGAAGTTGGCGGAGTTGTCGCTTCCGAAACTGAAAGGTGTATGGTTCCAGGGGATGCCTGTATAGCTTGCAATGTCAACTTGTAATTCTACATCCAAGCTTTCTTCACCTACAATCAGTTTCAGTTCGGCAACTTGTTTGTCTCCATGATAAGCATACAGAGGATATTCTCCGGGATAAAGTTCGAACTCCACCGCTTTGTCTCCGGAGGATACTTTATATTGATAGTCGGTGACTAACTTTATTCCGGATACGAACTCCCCGTTACTGTTTTTCACCGAAACGTTTACTTTCTGTCGCGCGCTAGTGGCGGGAGGAGTGTCCAGGTAATTGTCGCCCGGTTCAAAGCTGACTTCAATGCCGTGGTTCGCTTTTACCTTATGGAAGGTATAGCATTGTATAGCTCCGTGAGACACTCCGTCTATTTTTACGTCTTTGATTCTATTACCTTCATCCGGCAGGAAAGATACTGTTTGGTTACTTTCTGACGGGCAGTCGATTACCGATTCATGGCCGCGTGGACGCACGGTTCCGGCACCGTCCATCTGGATACTGATGTGGTGAATGGTTCCTTCCGAGTCGAAGGTGACATTATTCACGTATTTTCTCGCATCTTCGTTGCTGCCGTTTGTGCCGATAAGCTCAAGATCAAAGTATTGCCTATAGTTATCCCAGGTTACAAGGCAGCCGTCTACGATCAGGTTGGTATACTTCCATCCTGTAAGGTAATTGTTGGGGCATCCTTTCATGATTTGTTTTACCGGCTTGTCTATTTCGGAAGGAAGGCAGAAAGGATATTCCACTTTGATGTTTTTAAAAACAAAATCCTTGAAGTAGCCGGCGGGCGGGTTGGAAGAAGTTTCTCCTTCGCCTATCTGTGCTATCACAAGATAGTTTGTAGGGTCTTCGATATACAGATTCTCTATCTGGTTGTCGGTAAGCTTGATGCCGCAGGATGCCTTGGAACCGATCATGCCTGAATTTCCTTTACCTTCGGCAGACCATTCGGAGTTAAACAGGAAGTTATCATAATATTTGGCATATCCGTTGCCCAGGTTATTCCATCCCAACTGTCCGATAGAGCCGTTCACGCCTGGCCAGAAGTAGGAGTTGCGGACGGTGTGTGGGCTTCGGGCATAGTCGTAATCATCACTTGTTTTGATAAAAATGCCATCAACCAGACTGTTTTCTCCGGGACGCACGCCATCGTTGTTCGAACTGTATCCTAGGATTTTGATATGTTTGATTTTGGATCCCGGACCGCTTGGGCAAGTGTGGTGATATGCCTCTGTCATAACCACTCCGTGCATTTGCGACCGCTCTCCTGACATGGATATGAATGCTTCTTTAGTGGCTGTTTCCAGTATCCATTTTCCATTCACGATTTTGGGAATCAAGACTTCGTGCATATAATGGTCTCTGCCCGAAACGACTCCCCTGCCGTAGATATAGCAATCGGGATATCCTCTATTGTTGAAGCAACCGAGCACATAGGCTCCCGGTGCAATGTAGACTTTTTGCGTTTTACGAAACCGCAACTGTCCATGATACAAGGGGGCTGCTTTCATTGCTTCTTCATCCGTAAGATACTCCTGTATGTTGTCTTTATGCCGTTTCATTTGGTGTACGCCGGGAGGGAAGTACAAAATGTCGGCTTCCCGTAATGTTTCGATGTCTGTCTGGTTGTCCCATATCACTACTCCTTTATCTGTCTGGTTGGGTATGGCATAGTCGTTGATTACTTCTTCGGGATAATCGGCGAAGATCATCATGCCGTGTTTGATATCCATTCCTCCATTACGGTTATCATCTTGATTGTCGGCACATACAAAGTTTACGCTGATATATCCCCATTTGCGCATGACAAAGCGTACTTTCTTTCCGTCGAAGTAGTGCGGGTTTAAGTTGCAGGCTTTGGGAGATACGATGATTCTATCAGCCTTGCTGCCGAAGAGTTTCGTCACTTCCACCTCTATTTCGTTTGTGAAAGCGAAAGGAGCAAAAGACATGCTTCTGTCGCTTTGGAAAGATGTGACGGCATTCCCGCCGGTTATCGGGTGGTCCTGATGGATGCGGGGATGCATACTCAGGGTGGTTATGTCAATCCAGTTGCCATTGTTTGTGAGGTCACGTACTCTGACAGCATATTTGTCTGATATCAGATTATCATTGATAACTAATTGCTCTTCTTCAAAACGCTGGTAGGTTTCAAGGTCTCTCCAAGGGTAAGGGAATACATCAGCGTATGTTGAAAGCTGAATACATACCAATAGTGCCAATAAAATGATTGTTCTTGTTTTCATGGTCATCAGAATTAAGTTTATACAATTTTATTCATCCAAGCTTATCGTCTGCAAGGTATAGCTTGGAATTTTCTTTCTTATATTTCCTTCCTCATCAAAGTCTATTGGATCGATGACAAGTGCGGGTTGTTCCAGATTGTCATCGGTTATGCCGTGACAAGATAACCAAAGGCGTCCGTCAGGTCCGGTGAATACCTCATTATGTCCCACTTGGTTAAATGGGCTGTTTTCATCTCCGCTCCAGGTAAAGCCGTTTTTATGGCAAGTGCTTTTGTTCATGGCTCCATAAATCGGGTTTCCTTCATGCTTTTTCCAGGGACCACGGATATTCCGGGCAGTGGCATATCCTATTTCATAGCCTCGTGTCCAACTGGAATAGAACAAATAGTAAATGCCGTTGCGTTTTATAACGTACGCTCCTTCTATTCCAATGGCATCCCAGTCATAGTATTTTTTTACTTTGGGAATAAGTCTTCCGTCATATCCGGGTATTTTGATAAGATTTCCGTCTTTATCAAATTCATAATCCACCTTTTCCGGCAGAATGCAGGATACAGGTTCACCGATAAACTTTCCTTTCTTTAAATCGATTTCGCAAAAGCCGATACCGAATTCCCGACCACGATTATAGAATGCATACACGCGTCCGTCGGTGTCTTCATAGAATGTCAGGTCATTTCCATTACCTAATGGCTTCTTTTGGGTTACTACGGTGTACGGGCCTTCTATATTATCGGCTACGGCATATCCCATCCATTGTCCCGGGTAATCATGGTCAGGATTCGAGCAGTTGAAGGTGGCGTAATATTTCCCTTTGATTTTATGGATTTCAGGAGCCCAAAAACGGCGATAGTACCATGAGTTGGGAGAGGGACGCTCCACTATATATTTAACGAATGTCCATTGGGTCAAGTCTTTTGATTTGTAGAGAGGCACTCCTTCCACAATATTTCCTTTTATCTCTTTTTGAGAGGGAGCCACTCGTGGAGTTGCAGTCATGTACCACCAATCACCGTCACGAAGCACTTGGCAATCACGAATGCCATGAATATCAATTCCGTTTCGGATGGGATTGCGATAAGAAAAATAACTCTTTTTCTTTTCTCTTCTTTTTTTTTCTGAAACCGGCATCACTCCTCTTTTCTGTTTGGCTACGAATGTAGCTTTACGTTCATGGGCTTTTAGTTCCGTTTCTTGCCCCAAGTCTCCGCATTCCTTCATCCAGTTCCGCAATTCCACATCCAGTCTTTTTATGATTTGGGCATATTCCGGATTATCCGCCAGGTTTTCCAGACAGTATTTATCTTTTTCTACATCATACAGTTCGATGGCGGGGCGTGAAACATAGCGCGAAGTGATCATTTGTGCCTGTTTGTTTTCAGCCGCCAGCGTTTCCCACTTTTTGTACAATGGCATGTTGGTGCATGCGTTCCGGAACTTGGCTTCGGGAGTAAGATTCAGTATATAGCGGTATTTGCCGTCGCATACGGAACGGATACCGTAGAAATCACTTCCGTTGCTGATGCCTCGTGTGGTCTGAATGGAGAAGGTGTACTTTTTATGTGTTTTTTTCTTTCCTTTTAAAACGTTTTGGAAACTCTTGCCATCCATGGGAGATACCCCTTTGCCACCTGCAATGTCTACAAATGTAGGCACAATGTCCACATATTCCACTATGGCATCGCTGACGCTGTTCGGACAGATAACTCCCGGCCATCTCACCAGGACAGCCGAGTGTACTCCCGCATCGTAGCAAGTCCATTTGGCGAAGGGGAGCGTATTGCCTTGCTCGCTCAGGAAAACTACGACGGAATTATCGGCTACTTGCTTTTCATCGAGTATCTTTAGCGTTTGTCCGAATTCATCATCCATGTAATTGATTTCGGCCAGATATTTGCAGAACTCTTTCCGGGTTTCGGGGATATCTACATGTATGGGTGCGATGCTCAACTTTTCCGGATTAAACTTTCCAGGGTCACCCATATTCCATGGTGTATGTGGTTGTTTGGATGCGACAAACAGGCAGAAAGGAGTGCCGGAAGCTTTGCATTCTTCCACAAAACTTGCCACTGCGCTGAAATCTATGATGCCTTTTTTATCGGGCACATACACGTCGAACGGAAACACGGAGTCAGGTTTTACATGCGACTTACCGATTAAAGCGACTTTGTATCCTAAAGGTTTTAGATGATGTACTACGCTTTTCGTACCGTCATAGGCACAGGTATGGTTGGGATAAGCGCCCGATTTCACAGGCCACAGTCCAGTGTATAGATTATGCCGGGTAGGAGATGACATGGGAGCCGCCTGATAACCTTTGGTGAATTTAACACCTTCGCTTGCAAAGCGGTCAATATTGGGGGTGAGCGCATCTGGACTTCCGTAGCAACCTATGTCATAGTAAGAGCAATCGTCGGCTATGAACAATACGAAATTGGGTTTGCTATTCTCTTGCGCAAAGCTGCTTACAGCAGTGCCGATTAAGAATAGTGGGATTATTTTTTTCATATCTTGATATTATTGGGTTATGGTAAATTGTTGCATTTCTTCTGTACCGGGGAGACAGTAGTGGGGATCTAATGCACGTACCACTACGTCTCCGTTCACGGCCTCTATGCTCATGGGTACTAACGTTAATCCTTGTTGGTTCATGCTGCTGGCTGTTCCGGCATCTACGCCTTTTACCAATTCCTCAGGGGCGATGTATTTCCCGTTCAGGAAAGCCGTACACCACCATTGGCCTTTTTTGTCGCGGAACACAGTGCCGTGTCCTAAACAGCGTCCGGCAAAACGGCGGTCACTGTACGGACCCTCTATTTTATCGGCAGTGGCATAATAAAGGTTATACGTCCCTTTGCGCAGGGAGTCTCTTGACCATGCGGTGCCGAACAGCACATACTTATTCCCTACTTTGATAATCTGACAGCCTTCGTGTCCCATTTTCCGGTTGGCGGGATTGATTTTTAGCGGCTTGCCTGCGAAGCCCGATAAATCGGGTTTCAGTTTGGTGATTTCCGCGCAACGGTCTACCAACCAGATTGTGCCGTCGGTATCCTTGAATAAGGAAGGGTCGTGATGATGGCCGAAGTTATTCCCCATCGGTTCTTCAAATGTTTTAAAGTCGATAGTTTCGGAGGTAATTATGGCAGATGCCCTGTAGCTGGAGGTATGTACTGCACACCACCGGTCGTTCAGGTAATACAGTTCGGGAGCCCATAATTTCACCGGTTCTTCTTTTTTGACCGCTTTCCCTTTTTCCTGAATCTCGTCATAGAATGAAAGTCGATTCATGCTGTACGCTTCACCGATTTTTTCCCAGTTACTCAGGTTAGAGCTTTTCCATACAGGCATTTCCATCTTTCCGTTTGTATAGGTCAGATAGTACAATTCGTCCGGTCCGATGACGATATAGGGGTCGCGCATCCAGGTGTCGGGCAGTATATGGGTTGCCTTGTTTCTTGGCAGTTCTTGTGCTTCCCTTCCCACGTGGCATTTTTTTGCCCATTTCGCATACATCTTGCTCATTTTTTCAACCAGACTAGGATGTTGTGTTGCCAAGTTATGCTGTTCGGTCCGGTCGGTTTCGATGTCATATAGCTCCCAGTCGTTTCCTTTGTATTGTGCCGAAACCAGTTTCCATTTTCCATCTCGCACCATCCTGTTGCCTTCGTGCTCTGCATAGATGACGCGTTGCTTGATTGGTTTCTTTTCAAATGCAGGTAATAGGCTTACACCGTCCGCTTTTTCGAGTTTTCGGCCTTTATAAGTTTCCGGATAGGTGCTACCGGCAATGTCGAGACAGGTGCTCATGATATCTGTGAAGTGGCAGGGAGTGTGGTTGATAGTTCCTTTGGCTTTGTTTTTCCCGCCTTTCCATAAGATGCAGGGGGTGGAGATGCCGCCTTCGTGTGCATAATGCTTATAGAGAGTGAAAGGGGTACAACCTAGGTTGGCCCAGCCAGTGCCGTAATGATGATAGGTGCCGGGCTGCCCCATATTGTCCAGTTCGTCGCCGGTATGGGTGTGGTATTCCACTCCCGTTTTCTTGTCGAATCCGAATTCGTGCCACTCGGCGCATGCACCGTTGTCGGACATGAACATGATGATGGTATTGTCCAGTTCTCTAAGTCTTTTCAACTCTTTCATGAACCTTCCGATGTTTTCGTCTACGATGTCGACCATTGCTGCAAAGACGGCCATGCGTCTGGCGAGGTCTTTCTGTTGTTCCGGTGTCAGTGAGTCCCATGCGGGGAGGGCATGCGGTTCTTTCACAAATGCACTTCCGGGTACTTCGCCACGGGGGGAAAGTTCGGGAGTGCCTTGTAGTAATCCCGACCGGACGATTCTTTTGAAACGCTCGTCGCGAAGCTTGTCCCATCCTTGCAGGTAAGTTTTCATATACTTGTCAATGCGTTCTTTGGGTGCATGCAGGGGGAAGTGCGGCGCATTGTAGGCCAGATACAGGAATAAGGGCTTCTGTTGCTCGTGCGCCTTCCGGGCAAAGTCGATGGCGTAGTCGGTAATCACGTTGGTGGCATAGAAGGTACCTTCGGACTTCAGTTCGGGTGCTCCTTCCGGTAATCTTGAATAGGGCTTTGTGCTCCAGAATGAGTTGAATCCGCCTAATAGTCCATAATAGTCGTCGAATCCGCGTTCGGTTGGTTTTTGCACTCCTAAATGCCATTTCCCGGACATTGCCGTGTAGTATCCGGCTTCTTTCATCAGTTCGGCGATGGTGACATTGTTGTCTGTTCTGAAACCTGCATATCCGACGGGCTTTTTAGGATCGATGGCTATTTTTGCATTTGCCATACCGCCCACGCCTACTTGATGGGGATATAAACCTGTGAGCAGGCATGCGCGCGACGGACAACTGCGTGCAGAATTATATAGTTGGGTCATTTTAATACCCTGTTCTGCCATCTTGTCCAGATTGGGTGTTTCTATTTCTCCTCCGAAGCATCCTATGTCGGAAAAACCGAGGTCATCGGTCAGAATGATTACTACATTCTGCGGTTTCTCCGTTGCAGAGGCTGTACTTGCCATGCCGCAAAGCATAGGCAGAATAAGTTGTGCTTTCATTATTTCTTCTTTTTAGGTTCTTTTTTCAGATTACATTCGTGCGGTGTAGGCCCTGACAATGGATAGGGCTTTTTGGTCAACCGCTGCGTGTCGCCTTGGTCGCTCATCCATTTGTCCAAAAGGACGGACATACGTTGCATCTCTTCCTTGTAAGCGGGATTATCGGCTAGGTTATGCTTTTCATCCGGGTCGTTGACGATGTCGTAGAATTCTTCTGCGGGTCGTTGGTAGTAATGTCTGATTTTTTCCGCTGCTTCCTTATCTGTCCGGGCTGCCTCGTCCCAAGAATCCCAGTAGGCTCCGGCACCGTCTTTCCGGTGGATATCGGAATGATTGGAGTGGTAGCAGTCGGGCAACAGATTGCGGATGTACTTGTACTTTTCCGTTCGCACGGCCCGCATGGGATAGACGTTCATGTTGCCGTCGTTAGTATGGGTGGTGTAAATGATTTCGCGGTGTTTTTTATCCTTGTTGAACAGGACTTCCCGGAATGACTTGCCATCTATGTTCTCCACAGGCTTTCCTCCAGCGATGTCTATCAATGTGGGCATCAGGTCTATCCAGCTCACCATTGCCGCAGTGCGTGTTCCCGGTTCTATTTTACCTTTCCAGCGCGCTAGCATGGCTGTACGCGTACCTTTGTCGTATAGGTTCCATTTTCCGAAGGGCCATTGCGCACCGTGGTCGGCGGTATATATAAATAGATAGTCGCGGTTGCCGAAGTACTCTTCTGCGTATTTGTCTACTTGGCCGATGGATTCGTCCAGACCCGTGATGTCCGTCAGATAGCGCCCCCAGTGCTCGCGGGTTTCAGGAGTGTCTATCAGGTAGTCGGGCAGTGTGATTCGGGAGGTGTCGTAGATGTTTTGTTCAATCCACGAGACGTGAGGGCGGCGGTCGCCTACTAAGAGGCAGAGAGGTTTCTGTGAGGTTCGTCTGTCCAGATAGGCTTTGACGGTTCCAGCCAGTTTCTCGCGGATGTTTCCCGTTATCTGCAGATAGTCGAAATGGTTCATGTCGGCTTGTTCTTTTCCATGCGCTATTTTGCCGATGGCCGCTACTTCATACCCTAAGTCTTGGAGTCGCTTCACCAGTATTTGCGTGTCTGCGCGGGGAGTGGTGTGGTTGGCTTCGGCACCATTGCGGGCGGGCATCAGCCCGCTCAGTAGGGCGGCTCGGCTGGGACCCGATGCCGGTGAGGCAACAAAGGCTTGGTCGAAGGTCATGCCTTCGTTGGCCAGCCTTGCCATGTTTGGGGTACGGACAAAGGTGTCGCCATACGGTTCGCTTTGCAGGCAGCCGTGGTCGTCTGCAATGTAAATCACGATGTTGGGCTTCTGCTGGGCAAAAGCGGCCAACGGGGTTGCTGCCATGGACAGTAAGAGGGTGGTTTTCATGAGATGAATGTACTTTTTAATGTTTATATTCGATTATGTTCCTGAGTAGTTTGTTTGCTACGGCATTGCCGGCTGCATTCTCAAAATCCAATGTAGTGATAATGATCTTCCCTTTTCCTACGGGCAGCACGCTCAATGCGGAGAACAGTTCGTTTTTGTGGTCAGCGTAGCAGCCCACTATGCATTCTCCGTTTTCCAGTCTCAATCCTTCGCGGTGGCGGTTGTAGGATGCGAAGCACTGATACTCCCAGTTGAAGGCCGTTGCCTGTGGAAGCCCTTCGAACAGGGGATGGTGCTTGACGAAGAAATTGCCGCCGAACCAGTTGCGGTCCAGTATTCTCGACCCTCGGTAGTCGGCTATTTCCTTGTGCTCAAGATATTCGCACCATTCGTCGGCACCTTTCAGTATGATGAGTGTGCCACCGCGAATCACCCAGTCCATCAGCGGGTCGTCTTGTCTGAAGTTGCCCTTTACGATGCCCGGTTGCAGGGTGCCGCCTACCAGAAGCGTCGCTGTCCTTTCCAACTTGTTTTTGATGCTTGTTTCTTTGAAAGGTACTTGGGCTTTGGACAACATTTTCTGTATATTTCCTGAGGTGTCGGCCACGCATACTTCCGCCGTTATTTCTTTTTCTCCAGTGACAAAGAGTTGGTCCGTACCGGTTGAAACTACGTTCTTTCCTTTCATCAGGCTGGCTTTTACTGTGTTGTAGCCTTCGTGGGAGGCACGGAACTTGATGTTTTCTTTCAATAATTGCCCGTAGATGACGCCCCCTCTCACTCGCACGTCGAAGGTCTGTTCCTGGCTGCGTTCTCCGTTCCGGTCGTTTTCGAGGCATACTTTCAGTTGGTAGTTGCCTTTCAGGTTTACTTGGTTCACGAGGTGGAAGTCCACCGTGGTTTCTTCGTTCCGGTTCAGTACTTTCTTCCGTGCTTTCACGGCTACATAGTGGGGACGGTTGTAACGGGCTATGATTCCGGGGTCGGCCTTGTGGTTGCGATATAAGTCTACGATGCCCGAATGGTTTTCTACCTTGGTTCCCTCCCAGCCATTGGTGGCCCAGCCGTCGATGTTGTTGCTGATACGCACATTTTCTATCATGCGGCCCTGATAGTAGTAGGACACGCTGCCTAGGCTGCGGCACAGGGAATCTACGTCGGGGAAAACTTCCTTGAATCCTTTCTCTTGCAGGAAACGGTCGAAGGCATGGTATTGGCGCAGCATGTCTTCGCCGTTCCAGCCTTGTTCTCCGGTCTTTTCTATTTCCTCTTTGATCAGTTGCAGGCGGTGGGGAGTGCCTATGGCACCTTCTTCTCCGTAGAAGATGATTTCGTCGTTCTCTTTCTTATATCTTTGGAAGTTGGCGGGCGATTTATAGAATTCGTCTTGGTAGACGCCCGGGCCTCCGGCATGATGCTTGTCCCACCACCCTTGGTAATGCAAGGTGGTGTCGTTGGGCAGCATGTGCATCTTTACGGGAGCCGGCGTCACAGGGCATTGGGTGTCGTAAAACTTCTTGTTGAAGTAGGTGGAGGTGTAGGTGATGCAACGTGTCGGGTCCAGCTGGTGGGCGGCTTTGATGTCTTCTATTTCGTTGGGCTCCGGGTCGCGTGCCGATTCGTTTATCATGTTGTATATCACGAGTGAAGGATGGTTTCTGTCTCGCTTTACCATGCGTAGCAGTTTTTCTCTTTTCCACTGCCGGGCGAAGTCTGTGTTGCCGGGCTTGTATCCGCCGGGTTCTTCGTAGATGAGGAGTCCGAGTTCGTCGGCCAGGTCGAAGATGCACGGTTGCCCGATGCCTCTGTGGAAATTGAGCATGTTCATGCCCAGTTCTTTGGCGGCCAGGATGTGTTTGCGTGCCAGTTCGGGGGTGGGGAAGAGGCCGTTTACGGGCCAGTGCCCCCAAGAGATGGCGGTGTGGAGTACAATGCGCTTCCCGTTTAGGAAGAACATGCGGTCTCCGTCCACGGTCTTCACTTCAAACCAGCGGAAGCCGAGACGGTCTGCCGTGTGGTGGTTGTCGCCATTCCGGCTTTTCCATTCCACGTCCAGTTGATACAGGTTGGGAGAGTCGGGGCTCCAGAGTTTGGCTTGCTTCAGGGTGATGTTTTTGCTCACGGTGAGTTGGTTGGTGAATTCCGCTACAGGTTGTGTGCCTTTCCACACGATGTCCGGTTTGCCTGCTTCGCGTAAGGTATAAGTCAATTCTCCGCTGACGGGGGGGGCATCGTTGTGTAGGGTGATTTCGGCGGTGATGCGGTGGGGCTGTTCATGATTCTTGATGTAGAGGTTGTCGATGAAACTTTTTCCGGTGGCTTCGAGCGTCACTTTCCCGGTGATGCCCCCAAATCCGTGGCTGGGTGGGGTCTCATAGTCGCCCCACATGAAGGAGTCCCAGTCTCTCCAGGCAAAGTTGCCGTTGGGGTCGGTGATTCTGACGTTCAGTCGGTGGGTTGTTCCGGGCAGGGCGTGGCGGGAGATGTCTACGGTGAACGGGGTGCCGTTTATTAACTCGTAGCCTACGAGGCGGTGATTCAGGTAGACCTCTGCACGCATTCGGGCACTTTCAAAGTGGAGTACGATGCGTTTCCCTTTCCACTCCTGCGGTATGTGGATTTCGGTGCTGAACCAGGAGACACCGGCATAGTCTCCGCAAATGCCGTGGTCGTTGCCGTTTTTGCCCCATGCAAATTGCTCTACAGTTGCCGGAAGGCGGGTGAAGAATGCTTCTTTCTGTTCCGCTAACCGGTCCCAGCCACAGCTTGGAGGGCGTGCCTCCATCTGTTCCGGCTGATAGGGGGGCATGAAGAGGCGGTCGTTCTCGTATTGGGCGGATGCGTCCGGCCATATCTGCCAGTTTTGTGTACTCAAGTCTATGGTTTGTGATTTTGCCAGACAAGCGTAGCATAGAATAAGGGGTATAAGCGTAATTTGCTTCATAATGCATGTGGGTTAAAATTATTCCATGCAAAAGTAGGCGAGTGTGAAATGAAAAGTTAGCGCATTCGTACGTATTTTTATGTTTATTGTACGTCAGTTGTTGTTTTACAGCGGAATTTCCGCCCAGAATGTAGAGCCTTTGTTAATCTCCGAATCTACCCCGATGGTCCCTTGTTGCGCGTCGACTATGGCTTTGCAGATGGAAAGTCCCAGCCCTGTTCCTTGCGCAAAGTTATCTAATTTTTCGAAACGGCTGAATACCTTTTTTCTGTTTTCGGATAGGATGCCGATTCCCGTATCGGTGCAATAAACCTTTAAAAGTTGGTTGTGGATGGCATACCCTATCTTAATGGTTCCCTCTTGGGTAAATTTAATGGCATTATTGATAAAGTTTGTCAGTATCTGGCTCAGACGTCCCTTATCCAGAATGACTGTATGGCTTTGACCGGTGCTTTCATTTATAAAGGAAACACCGGGTTTCATTTTAGAGCTATAAACAGCGGTCAACTCTGCAAACAGGTCTGCAAGGTCGAATTCGCTCTTCGCCAAGTCAACGTAACCGGCTTCTATTTTGGAAAGGTCGAGGATGTCGCTGATGAGCGTCAGTAGCAAATTGTTGTTGGTAGAGATGATTTCCCAATACTCGGCGCGCTCTTTTTCGTCGTCCGTATAATGGAGCATCTCGGAGAATCCTACGATGGCATTGAGCGGAGTCCGGATTTCATGGCTCATATTGGCGAGAAAAGCCGATTTGAGCTTGTCCGACTGTTCGGCTTTCTCTTTTGCGGCAAGTGCTTCATTCCTTGTAGCCTCCAGTTCGTGCAGAATCTGCTTGCGGTGGGTGATGTCGTCAATGCGCAGAATGACTCCTTCCACTTCGCCATCTTGCTCGTTCAGTACCGGATTGGCGTAGATTTCGAAAGTGCCTCCGGAGATGGGGTATTCGGCATGCTCCACATGCTTGGAGACCATGGCCCGCTTCATGGCACATCCCTGACAAGGGGTGTCTGAGTCGAAACTGCTCTGGTGGCATAGTTTTCCGGCTTCGTAGTATTGCTTGCCGTTGGCTTGTACGGGGAAGACGGAAGATACATTCTCCCAGATGACTCTGTGGTTGGGTGCTATAAATACTAATCCTGAATTGATGTTGTTCAGGATCAGATTGTTCCGTTTGTTAGTTTCCTTCAGTTTTTCGGTCAGTTTATACCATTCGGTCATGTCCTTTTGGGTGCCGGTGATATACGCTATCTTTCCGTTTTTCTTTTTCGGAATGATTTGGCTTTCGTAGTAACGGTATTCTCCATTTTCCGATCGGTAACGGAATATGGCTATGCCTTTATCTTTTTCTCCCCGGATGATAGCGTCCAACAACTCTTTTTGCATCTGATGGTCGTCGGGATGCAATCTTTGCAGGTTTTCCTCAAGAGTGATGCCCTTTCCGGCAATTGCATTTCCAAAAACGCTGTAGAACATTTTCTCTTTGACGTTATACATCCATGCAGCCATGTCTCCGGCATTCAAAGCTAAGTTCAGATCCTGATGGGCCTCTTGCAATTCCTGGTTTTTCTTTTCGTAATTGGTCACGTCAGATATGAGCAGCAGGATAGCCTGTATTTCGTCATGTTTGTCCCGCACTTTTCTGACTTTACAACTCAGGTAGATTGGGCCGGACAGTTCGGTTTTGAAATAATTTTCTTGGTTTGCCTCATGGAGATTGTATTCGAGGCTTGTTTCTCTAAAGTCGTTGTTGCGTATCTCTTCTTTCAGATGGGCGGGGATGATCGGGTCTTCGAACAGGTTGATATGTTTGTCCAAGTGTCTCTTGATATCCTCCACGCCAAAGGTGGAAGCTAACGCAGGGTTGATGAATTGTTGGTAACCGTCTTTATCATAGATTGCCAGTCCGATGGGAAGGGCTTCGGTGATGGTTTCTTTTTCGCGGTGCAGCAATTCATAGCGATAACTCAGATTGGATTCTTCTGTGATGTCTTGGGCCACGATAATGGTTCCTTCAAGTTTCCCGTCTTCATTAATGATGGGCTTTATCTTATGCTGAATCAGGACTTTACCGGAGCGTACACTTTCGGAATAATAGCTTTCGGTCTTGAGTAAGTCGAAGTCATAGTAAAAATGACAGGTATGGGGAAGATACTTGTCGGCTTCGTCCTTTACCTGTGATTTGTAGTTGGGGTTGTCATAAAGGCATATCTGGCTTTTCAGCAGGTGCTCTTTGTCCGGACAACCATAAATTTGCAGGGCATATTCATTAATATCGATCAAGATGCCATCTCTATCATAGTACTCTAAGCCTACAGGAGCTGCATCGAAAATAACCTTGTAGGCCAATGTCGATTTCTCTGTCTGCTGGTTATTGCCTGCTTTATTATTGGGTTGTTGTGTCGCCATAGTTCAAATTTATATGATATCTACTTCTTTTGATAAATTTCAGCTGGCAAATATAATTAAAAAATCAGGAATTCACAGAGAATAATATAGTCAAAATGCATTCATATGTGCTCAATCAATAGAAAGGAGACAGTCTCTTGCCTTCTTGTTTACTCGCCCCTTGTTTACTGAATCAAGTCCTTCCCCTGTAACTAACTTTTTGCTTAGGCACTTTTATTGCTTTTCCCTTCGAATGGTAAATATCAGCCAGCTTAATCTTTATTCTTTCCATCATGGTATTCTTTTCTTTCCACCATGGTGGAAAGAAACTTTCTCCGTGTTGGAAAGAAACTTTCCCCATTATGGAAAGAGTAAATTCTTGCCTCAGTGGCGGAGAATGCTTCCATGTCTCTGGTGAATAAATTGAGCAAAGAGTTGCGGAAAAGAAGAGGATACTAACCGACTAAAAAAAAATACGAAAAAACACTTGGAAGTACATCAGGGGTAATATCGCGTACATCTGTTATAATCTGGAAGTGGAAAACTGTGTTCATTTGCAGAGATAAAATATAAAAAAGGATGTTATGAACGCGAAATGTCTGCTGGCGCAAACCGGCTTGTGCTTATTATCGATAGCTGGCAATGCCCAGGAAAAAATGGCGGAAAAGAAGAATGTGCTTTTCATCATGTCTGATGATTTTAACTATTGGTTGCATTCCATCGGATACTATCCGCAAGTGAAAACCCCTAACTTGGATAAACTGGCATCGGAGGGAGTGCTATTTGCAAACGCTTACTGTTCGTCTCCGGTGAGTAACCCCTCGCGCAATGCTTTGTGGTCGGGGCTTCGCCCCTCTACTACCGGGATTGATAATAATGCGGGAGGTTTCGTAAGAGACAGGGTCGGTTTTGAAGATATAGTAACCATGAACCAATATTTCCTGCAAAACGGATATTGGGTATATGGTGCGGGCAAACTCTATCATCCGGGCTCTATGAATGATAATCCTTATATAGACAAGGATAATTGGAGCGAACGATACAAAGGCGGAACCGGTTCAAAAGGAGGAAAATTCCTGAAATGGAAAAATCCGGGTTGGAGCAGTATGAGTTACTCGGTGAACGAAGAAAGCATGAACGAGGAAAACTGTTCCGACTATGAGATGGTGAACGAAGTGGCGCAATACATCAAGGACTATGCCAAGTCCGCCCACAAGGACCAGCCTTTCTTTATCGGTTGCGGTGTATTCCGTCCCCACCTGCCCTGGAATGTGCCCATGGACTTCTGGAATATGTACAAGACGGAAGATTTGAAAATTCCCGAAGGTTGCCTGGATAAGGTGTGTGCTGATATGCCCTGGCTTAAGACGTCGAGCGCCCATAAAGGGGTACTGGATGCAGGCAAATGGAAAGAAGCCATACATGCCTATATCTCATTGATGACCATGACAGATTCTAACATCGGCATCCTGCTCGATGCATTGGCTTCCACTCCTTACAAAGACAATACCATCATCTGTTTTATGGGCGACCACGGCTGGCATCTGGGTGAGAAAGAGCAGTGGGGAAAAGCCACTTTATATGATGAAGCCAATCACACCTCTTTAATTATATACGATCCCTCGGCCCAAGGTAACGGGAAAGTGTGCCGCAAGGTAGTGAGCCTGCAAGACCTTTATCCGACCTTGGTTGAACTGTGCGGACTTCCGGCAAAGGCGGATATCGAAGGAAACAGCCTGCATGCCCTGCTTCAGGAACCGGAGTCGAAAGATTGGAACAAGCCTGTGGTGTCTACCTATTCCGGATCAAATTACATCAAGACAAACGAATGGCGCTATGTGCGCAGCAAAGGCGGAGACCGTGATATGCTTTTCGATGTGGTGAAAGACCCTTCGGAATGCAACAACCTCATCAATGACAGGAAATATGCCGGTGTGATAAAAAAACTGAATGCCGAGCTGGACAGCATACTGGCCATCGGTACCCGGCTCAGGGAGGAGAAGCTGAAAGGCGAAAAGCCACAGATGTCGGGAAAGGCGTTGGCTGTGAAATTGGGCGATAAGGAACTCAAAGGAACCATAAGCAGAACCTGTGTGAAGAGCAAGGTAGTGAAGAGAGGGCGATTATTGCTCGATTTACTCTCTTCCGATCCCTATTGCACGCTCATTATCTATGATGAATCAGGAAAAGAAATGTTGAAGAAAACCGTGCCGGGCGAACAGGATATGGAGTTGGAGCTGCCTTCGGGTATGGGAGACGGCAGCTATTATCTGTTTGTGAAGGAACATGATGGATCATCGGTCGAGAAATTTGTGGTGAAGGGCAAGAACAAGAAGAAAAAAAATAAATAATTACTATCCAATTAACTATTTGTTATGAAGAAAATCCAATACTTTTTTTTGACTATGGCATTGCTGGCTTTAGGCAATGCCGGTGCAGTAGCCAAAGTATGGCATGTTTCGGCCCAAGGTTCCGATACGAGTAATGGTTCGTCGAAGGCGCCTTTCGCTACCATTTCCAAAGCGGCTTACCAGGCCATTGCCGGTGACACGGTACTGATTCACTGCGGTGTATATCGTGAGTGGGTTTCTCCGGCTAATGGTGGCATCAGTCCGGCTCGAAGAATAGTCTATATGGCGGCTCCCGGTGAAGATGTGTGGCTGAAAGGTTCGGAAGTGGTGACCGGATGGAAAAAAGAATCGAAAGGAGTGTGGAAGGTAGAAGTGCCTAATGTGGTTTTCGGTGATTTCAATCCTTTCGCCTTGAATGTATTCGGTGACTGGTTGCAAAAAGGCAAATCGCTGCATTTGGGAGAAGTATATCTGGATGGCAAGGCACTGACTGAGGCATCCGGTGACAAAGAACTTGCCTCGAAAGCCGGAACATGGCATGCCGTCGTGACGGACGAAGTGACGGTGATTCGTGCCAATTTCGACGGTCGCGACCCTAACAAAGCATTGACGGAGGTTAATGCACGTCCCACCTGTTTCTTTCCCAAAACAACCGGTGTGAATTATATTACCGTGAAAGGCTTGAAAATAGCGCAGGCTGCCACGCAATGGTCAGCACCTACCAGTGAGCAAATCGGCATAATCGGTCCTAACTGGAGCTTGGGATGGGTAATTGAAGATTGTGAAATATCCCAATCCAAATGCGTAGGTGTATGTTTGGGTAAGGAGCGTGCTAGCGGACACAACATGTGGTCGCTCTATCGCAAGAAATTCGGATATATGAAAGATGGTTTCAATCGTGAAATTGAAGCAATTTTCAAGGCCTATGATTTAGGTTGGAGCAAGGAGAATATCGGTTCGCACCTGGTTCAGAACAACAAGATTTACGATTGCGGACAGGCAGGTATCGTGGGGCATATGGGAGCCGCCTTTAGCGTGATACGCAATAATGAAATCTATAATATTAACCGGACAAACGGGATGATGACCGGTGCAGAGACTGCTGGAATAAAATTGCACGCGGCTATTGACGCATGCCTGGAGAATAACTGCATTGTCAATACCGTGATGGGTATTTGGTTGGACTGGCAGGCTCAGGGTACGCATGTGGTCGGGAACATAATTTCGGAAAGTGAGAAACAGGATATGTTTTTTGAGGTGACCCATGGACCTACTTTGGTTTATAATAACATTTGCTTGTCGGAGTTGAACCTGCTGGTGAAAGGACAAGGCATTGCTTTCTTCAACAACTTGCTTTCGGGAAGAGTGCAGGCGGGTGTGTCTCCTGAACGTTATACGCCTTATCACTTTCCTCATTCGACCAAGGTAAAAGGTTTGTTCAACAATACCGGAGGAGATGTGAGATTCTATAATAACCTCTTTTTGGCAAATGCTCCGAAAGGTAAAGGAACCAATGGGTTGGCTACGTATCGGAACTATCCTGTATATGCCGAAAATCTAAGCGATTCGGTGAGGAGCACGCCCGATTATCTGAAGTTCCTTTTTCCTGTCTGGACGTGTGGCAATGTCTATTTCAAGAATGGAGAACCTTATCGGAATGAATTCGGTCATTTGCAGTTTCCGCAGAGTGAAGCCACGGCGAAACTTGAGAAACGTGCCGACGGCTATTATTTGAATCTTTCTGTGGATATCGATTTACTGAAACAAGTGAAAACTTGTGCTGTAAATACTGATATGCTGGGTCAAACTTTCATTTCGGAGGCACTGTTTGAAAATCCTGACGGAACTCCGTTCTTTTTGAAGACGGACTTTTTCGGTCGTGTACGCAATGAACGGCAGCCTGTGCCGGGACCGTTTGAGGGGAAGATCGATGGGGTTGTCTGGAAATGTAATGCAACTTTAGGGGATAAGCAGTATACATATTAAATTGATAATGCCCAATGGATGGGCTGCAATAGATATATAATGGACAAATAAAATAAGATTGGGTACAAATAGAACAGCTTTTGTGTTTAGGGCTTGTTTAATTTGCACCTGTTAACCCAAGTATTAATTAAACTAATGAAAGATGCGTATGAATTTTCATTTTCTATGGAGAAGCTTTAAATTCTCTAAAAAGTTTGTATCAGCATTCTTACTTGTGGCGTTAGGCATCGTTCCGGTAGTAGCTTCGGAACGAGGAAAACTTAATGAAACGGCTATTTCCCAGCAACAGACAATTGTAAAGGGAGTGGTAGTTGATCAAAAAGGAGAGACGCTGATTGGTGTGAATGTAATGGAAAAAGGTACCACCAATGGTACGATTACAGATGTGGACGGAAACTTTGTTATTACGGTATCAAAGCCGGAGGCTGTTCTCCAGTTCTCGTATATCGGGTATAATACGGTTGAAATAAAGTCGACAGATGCCAAGATGAAAGTGGTGCTGGAAGAATCATCCCAAATGATTGATGAAGTAGTGGTGGTAGGTTATGGTGCCCAGAAAAAAGAAAGTGTGGTTGGGTCTATCGCTCAGGTTAAAGGAGAAAATCTGAAATCAAGAGGTGCGGTGTCCAATATAACAGATGCTTTGAGTGGGACAATGCCGGGCGTGACGGTAATGACTTCGAATGGAAACCCGGGTGGAGGTGGAGAATTCGGAGAAGATTCTCAAATATTGATTCGAGGGATGAATACCTGGAACAACGCACAACCGTTGGTGCTCGTAGATGGTATGGAGCGTGAGATGAATGATGTGGATGTGAATGAAATTGAAAACTTTTCAGTATTGAAAGATGCTTCTGCAACTGCCGTTTTCGGTGTGAAAGGTGCGAATGGTGTAATTCTGATTACAACAAAACGGGGACAACAAGGAAAGGCCAAAGTTTCCGTAGAAGCTAACTTTGCTATAAAATCATTATCGAAAGTAGAAAAACCGGTAGGCTCTTATGAAGGACTGCTTGCAAGAAACTATGCGGTAGTCAATGAATTGCCTGTCTATGGCGATCAATATTGGCAATTTTATACCAGTAATCGTATGTTGGAGAAATACCGTACGGGAGTTGATCCGGAAAAATACCCGAATGTGGATTGGCAGGACGTCATGTTGCGTGATGCCGCTTACGCTTCAAAATATAATCTGAATATCTCGGGAGGTACGGATTTTGTGAAGTATTTCACTTCCGCAGGTTATGTATACGAAGGTGACATTTTTGACACTACTCAAGGAAGGGGCTATAAGCCGGAGTTCCGTTACGACCGCTTTAATTTCCGTACGAACCTTGACTTTACGTTGACAAAAACCACTATGTTCAAAGTGAATCTGAGTGGATATTATGGCAAACAGCAAACTCCGGGCGGAGGAATCCATAATATGTGGTATGGAGTATATAAGTATGATCCGGCAGGTGCTGTACCTATTTATTCTGATGGCACTTACGGAGCCGATTATGCTCCTTCCGATCGTCTGGGATTCAACAGCTTGTTCTTTATGAATACGTTTGGCAGTAAAGTTTTGAATCGTACTTCTATAACAAGTGACTTTGAATTGAAGCAAGACTTGGATTTCATAACGAAAGGCTTGTCTGTAAGAGGACGTTTTTCTTATGACAATTATTTTACTTCCAGAGGTACTGAGGTGAAAGATGCGGAATCGAACTATATCCGCAAAATCTGGGATGAAGCTAAAGGGGAATGGGTGTGGTATGAGCCCAATTCCGGAGATGACGGCTTTGACTTTTTCCCGAATCCTTTAGGATATACGTCTGAATATCTGAATGCTGATGAGGCCGCGAAGACACGTCGTAGTATGTACTATGAGGTTTCTCTGAATTATAGCAGACGCTTTGGCAGACACAATGTCGGTGCTTTGGCCTTGTTTAGCAGACAAGAGGCCACGCAGGGAAGTTCGTGGCCCAGTAAACGTGAAGACTGGGTAGGACGTATCACTTATGATTATGACGGCAAGTATTTGTTTGAAGCGAACGGGGCATACAACGGCTCTGAAAAGTTTGGACCGGAACACCGTTTTGACTTTTTCCCTTCATTGGCTATTGGCTGGAGGGTTTCGGAAGAAGCTTTGGTGAAGAAGTACTTGCCGTTTATTTCTAATCTGAAAATCAAATATTCCATTGGGGCTATTGGCAATGATAATCTGAGTGGGGTAGGTAAATGGCCTTATATGACAGTGTGGGAAGGCAATGACGTGCTGCCCTATTTTGGTTCTATGGGGATTACCCAGTCGTTATATCCAGCTTCTATAGAGGGAACTCCGGGAAATGCGGATTTGCGTTGGGAAAAAGCCACTAAGCAAAACATCGGTATTGAATATGGTTTCTTAGACAACGTAATTACGGGTAACATTGACATTTTCAGCGAAAAGCGTAAAGATATGCTGGTCGGCGCCGCGGACAGAAGTGTTCCGGATTTCTTCGGTCAAACTCCACCGGCTGCCAATATCGGAAAGGTAAAGTCTCATGGCTTGGAATTTGAGATTAAAGCGCAGAAACGTTTCGGAGATTTTGACTTATGGGCATCCTATAACTGGACTGTGGCAAAAAATGAGATTGAATTTAAGGAAGACCCGGCATTGATGCCTTTCTATCAGAAAGCGGCAGGATATGCTATCAATCAGAATAAATCCCAGGTGACGAGCGGAATCATACAGAGTTGGGACGATATGTATACAGGAGTCATGTTCGAGAATTCATCTACTAACGCAACGATGTTGCCGGGAGCCTATCGGATTGTAGATTATAACGGTAATGGCGTTATCGATACTCAGGACGCATGCTCTAACGGGTATTCCACATATCCGCAGAATACGTATGGATTTGCTTTAGGGGGCGAATACAAAGGTCTTTCCGTGAGTGCACAATTTTACGGTGCTTATAATGTATCTATTAATGCTTATGAGTTCGTGGGAGATTTTGACTTTAATTCGGCTTGTATTTATCCTTCATTAATAGAAAAAACTTGGACACCTGAATATGCGAATGGTGAGGGAAGTAGTTTTCGTGCTTTTAATATGGCTATTTCTCACCCTATGGGTAATGCTACTCTATATGATGGTTCATACTTGAGATTGAAGTCGATAGAAGTAGGATATACGTTGCCTAAGAAGTTCGTAGAGAAGTTGACATTGGAAAAAATCCGTTTGTATGTCAATGGAAATAACTTGTTTTTCTGGAGTGATTTGCCTATTGATGTAGAAGGGAGAAACTTCAATTTGAAGTCTTACCCTACGGTGAAGCAATTTAATATTGGTGCGAATGTTACATTCTAAAAACTATAGAGTAATGAAAAAATATATAAGTTATATGTTGTCTGCTGTTTTATCATTGGCAGTTACAGCCTCTTGTACCGACTATTTAAGTATACCGGTTGAAGCGGATAAAACAGACGAAGATGTTTTTGGAGATTATTATAATTTTCAGGGCTATGTAGATCAATTGTATTTGTATATACCTAATCCTATTCAGTTGACTTCCGATAACACCTGGGGAGGAGAAACTATCAGTACTACGACATGGGCCACAGGTTATAATGGAGTCCGTGGGCTTTATTGGCAATTTACGACACGTGGTTATATGAATTGGGCTGAAGATAATAATCAAGGTTTATGGCAGGGAGGTTGGAATGCTATCAGGGCGGCAAACCTTGGATTGGCTAACTTGCATTTGCTTCAGGCTACCGAAGAAGAGCGAAATTGGATAGAAGGGCAGTTGTTGTTTTTCCGGGCATTTTTCCATCAGGAAATGCTGGCAGCATGGGGGCCTATTCCTTATTTAAAGGAGATTTTGGTAGACGACTTCCAGAAGCCTCGTTTTTTTGAGTACAATGGGAAGACCGGATATCAGGCTGTAGCCGAACAGGTGATAGAGGATATGCACCGTGCGGCGGAATTGTTGCCTATAGCTTGGCCGGAGCCTACCAAGAATTTAGGGAGATGTACTGCATTAACAGCTAAGGGATACGAAGCCCGCGCCTGTTTGTATGCAGGTTCTCCTTTAATGACCGAATATTCGGGAACTTCACTTGATGACAGAAGGGCTGCGCAAGTGGATAAAGGCTATATGGAAAGAGCAGCTGCTGCTGCCGGTGAACTTATCATGCTGGCGAAAAATAATCCTGAATATTACGGATTGCTCGATTGGGAACATTATTCCGATATGTTTTATACGGTTGAACTCGCCAAGAGCCCGTGGTCGAAAGAAACTTTGTGGGCACGTGAGCATAATGTGAAAGGGCAGGGATGTATTAATAATATTTTGGGACGTATACATTTGCCTGACCAGTCCATCTTCGGGGGAAATGCGGTGAACAATACGCCTACTCAAAATTATGTAGACTTGTTTGAAATGAAAACCGGTTCTTTGTATGACAAGAGCATGGATGGTGAAACCTATATGGAAAACGGTACACAGCGATTGAGAATGTGGGATGACCGTGACGCGCGTTTCCGTCGGAATATTTATGTAGATAGAGATGTGGCAGGACTCAAAGATGATCCGGATCCTAAAAAAAAGTCGACTCGACTTTTCCTCTATACAGGAGGGAAAACTCGTAATGCCGATAATTGCCAGACACCTTATTATATCCATAAATACTGGCCTAAAGGTGCCAATAAACTTGATAATGGTACTACTTATAAGAATATGAGATTTATGGTTCCTTTGATGCGCTTGGCCGAAATCTATCTGATCTATGCGGAAGCCGTCAATGAAGCTTACGGTGATCCGGGCAGAACAGCGGGTGGTTGTGATATCACAGGTTTGGAAGCTGTCAATATCATCAGGCAGCGTGCGGACGGTCAGCCTCCTACTGATAGTAATGGCGGAGCCCACGGCTCATTTAGGAAGATGATTTTGAATGAGCGTGCTGTAGAGTTGTGTTTTGAAGGCTTTTACTGGTTTGATATTCGTCGCTATAAATTAGGTGAGAATATGAATGGCGAGGAAGTGCAGACTTTGGATTTTGATGCGGAGTGGACGAACTTTTCACGCAGGACGCTTCTGAACCGTACGTTTGAAACTCCTAAGCACTACTGGATGCCGTTTCCGTCTGACCTGTGCAAGATGTATCCTGAGTTTATGCAGAATACCGGTTGGGAATAAGTTTAATCTAAAATCGAATATAGAATGAAAACGAAAATATATGTACTGATCATGCTGCTTGGCTTGTTTTCTGCATCTCCGGTGATGGCTCAGAAAAAAGGTAAGAGGATGAAAAATGTAGAAGTGTCCAAGAAGGACAAGAAAGTGACTACAGTCGATCTCTCGGCTAAAGTGGTCGATGAGCAAGGTAATGGATTGCCAGGAGTGGTGGTGACTGCCAATGAGGGGGCAAGCCAGGCTATAACGGATGGGGAAGGTAATTTCAATCTGAAACTGAAGAAGGGATCTATTCTTTCTTTCGATTATTTGGGTTATAAGAAAACGACTCTTTATGACAGGGATATTACTTCTGCTTCTAATGTAGTGGTACTTGTTGAAAATGAATTGTCAGGGGTATATACGGATGTGGTATTACCTTATCAAATAAAACAGCAATTCAAAACCTCCGGTGCGGTTACAGTGGTGAATGCTGACGAAGAACTGGACAGGGACTATCGTTCTAATATTGGCGCGGCTATCGGCGGAAAAATTCCCGGTGCAACGGGATTGGGATCAATACATGGATTGGGCAGCGGTGCCATTACGGTCGTCGACGGCATCATACGCGATGTTTCATATCTGACGCTTCAGGAAGTTGAAAGTATGACAGTGCTTAAGGATGCTGTATCCAGAATGTTATATGGTGCGGAAGGTGATCAGGGGGTAGTGCTGATTACTACCAAAAGAGGGGAGTCTAATAAAAAAACATTAAAGTTTGATGCAGAGTTCGGATTGCAAAAAGCCATTGCTTATCCTAAATATCTGGATGCGGCATCGTATATGGAGACGTATAACCAAGCTGCCATAAACGATGGAGGAACAGCTAAATATGCTGATGATGTAATAAAGAATACCCGTAACTGCATTGATCCGGTTTTGTATCCTGATAATAATTATTATTCGGATCTTTGGTTGAAAGATGTCACTAATTTTTCTAACATTTATGGAGAAGCCTCCGGTGGAAATGAAAAGGTGCGTTATTTTATGAATCTGGGTTGGAAACGCAATAAAGGTTGGCTTAAGAATGCTGAGAGTGATGTGCAAAATGTGATGAATGTACGTGGAAAAGTTGATTTCCAGGTGAATAGCTGGTTGAAGATGAATACGGATGCTTCTGCTATATTTGATATTAATAAAACGGCTAATGTCGATGATTTTTGGACAAAGGCATCTACGACTTTGCCTATGACAAGCCCACTATTGATACCGGTAGACCGAATCAGCAATATGGAAGAATTGACCGGAGTGCACTTGATTGATGGACAATACCTGATGGGAGGTACTTCGGTATACCAGAATAATCTGTTAGGTGATTTAACTCAGGGAGGAACTGTTACGCGGACAGATCGCTATTTACAGTTTAAAATAGGTTTCGATATGGATTTGAATAAAATAACGAAGGGACTTACCGCCAGCGGAGCCGTCAATTTTGAGTTTCATAATATTTTTAGTGAAACCATCGGTAATAGCTATGCTGTGTATGAAGTGACGGGAGTGGATGATAATGGAATGTTGACAGTAGGCAAGCATGGTGTTGATAAAATCACGACTTCGAAGACAGTGAACCACGAAAACATGGAGTTCTCCCGTGATTTCAGCGGATATTTCTCATTGAATTATGCCCGTGCTTTCGGTGATCATGATGTGACCGCTGTTTGGATGGGATATGGTAGGCAGAGCCGTTCTAAAGATGTATTTCAGGAAGACCGCCGTTTGTCCACAGGATTGCAGGCGGGCTATATGTATAAGAACACGTATTTGTTGGAAGCCGGTTTGCTGTGGCAAGGCAGCAAAAAGATGAATCCGGATGATCGTTGGGGAATGGCGCCTTCATTTGGCGCTGCATGGATTCTGACAAATGAAGAGTTCATGAAAGACCTTTCCTGGCTGGATTATTTGAAAGTACGTGCTTCTTATGGAATTATCCAAAATGATAACTGGGTAAATACTTATGGAAACTATCAGGGATATTTCTTGTATGAGCCTATTTATCAGAGCTCCACTGTCTTTACTTACGCTAATGGTTCGAGAAAGAACAATTCTATTTTGATAAGTTCTGCCAGGAATGTGTATGGCTGGCAAAAGCGTGCTGAGTTTACGGCAGGTTTCGACGCATACCTGTTTGGTAATAAGACATGGATTGAAGCATCTTATTTTAACAGTACTACTAAAGACATGCTGGTGGAACTGGTAAACACAACGCCTGCCACTGCCGGAGGGCTTAAGAATTATGGCAATTACAACTCTACACGTTATCAAGGTGTAGAAATAGGTATTAAGCACAGGCAAAATTGGGGTAAGTTGAATATGCAGATTGGGCTTAACTACATGTTTACAACGTCGGAAGTTTTGAAGAATGAAGAACCGGTTTATGACTCTGAATTGGATAAACATTTAAGCAAGATCGGAACGAAACATAATGCTATGTTCGGGCAAGAAGCTCTAGGACTCTATGGTGCGGAAGATTTTAATCCGGATGGAACATTGGTAGAAGGGTTGGCCAAGCCCTCTTTTGGCACTGTGAAACCGGGAGATATCAAATATCTGGATTATAATAAAGATGGAGTCGTCAACGAAAATGATGTTCATGATTTAGGTATTGTATCGGGAAACAATCATGTGGTAAGTTTAAGTCTGGACTTGAGATATCAGAACTGGCAATTCTTTGCTTTGCTGTCCGGGGCTTTTGGAGGTAAGGGTTGGTTGAATACCGATTATTATTGGTTTAAGGGTACTTCTGCCAAATATTCGGAGTTTGCACTGCAAGCCTACAATCCGGAGAACCCGAATCCTGATGCTGCTTGTCCCCGTCTGAGCTTAGGTAATAGTTCCAACAATTACCGTAACTCTTCGTACTGGCTGTATGACCGTTCTTATATAAATCTGGATGCTGTCCAGTTAGCATATAATTTTGATTTCAGAGAAAGCAGTCCGCTTCGTAAACTGAAGGTTTATCTCCGTGCATCTAATTTGCTGAAGATAGCTAAGGACAAAGATGTTTTGGAACTGAATGTGGGGAAGGCACCGCAAAACAGGCTGGTGTCGTTGGGTATAGTAACTTCATTTTAATTAGAGAATGATTATGAAAAAAGTATTATATAAATATGTGCTTCCATTATTGGCTGTTTCTGCCGTACTGATGTCGTGCAATGATTTTCTTGACGAGCAGGATCAGGATGGGAAATATGATGAAAAGATTGTCTGGGAATCGCCTAAGTTGGCGGAAGGCGTTTTGTTGAAAGGCTATCAGTTGATGGCAAGTGAATATGCAACGAACAATCAGGATAAGGATGACTTTGCAACGTCGGATATGGTGACAAATGTTTTGACTGATGGTTCTGTTGGCTTGTCAACAGGACAATGGACTTCAAGAAACACATTTTTATCGTATTATGATAGGGCTTATCAGGCAATAGTGCATATTAATGATTTTTTAGCACATGTTGATGGGGTGGATTTTGCACCTCAAAGTAGTCAGAAAGTCAAAGATTTGTATATCAAGAAACTGAAAGGCGAAGCTTTCGCTTTAAGGGCTTGGTGGGGGCTTCAACTACTGAGGGCGCACGGTGGAAAAAGTGCCGATGGACAATTGTTGGGCTATCCTATTGTCACTCAGGTAGTGAAAGGGGAAGAAGCGCGGTTGCCTCGTGATACTTATGCGAAATGTGTGGAACAAATCTTCAGTGATTGTGATAGAGCCCTTGAATACTTACCCTTGAAATGGGAGAAACTTGATGATGTTGAAGAAAACAGGGTGATGGGATTGGATAATGTAAATCGCATAAACGGATTGGCCGTTAAAGCTATCAAGTCGCGTGTTGCTGTATTGGCTGCCAGTGATGCGTTTAAAGATTCCGGTATGACATGGCAAGAAGCGGCAGAACTGGCTGCGGACGTGATGAATGACAATGGTGGAATTAGTAATTTGGATGAAAGAGGCTTACATTTTTATAATTTAGGTATTAATGATCGTGATTATATGAATAGTTGCAATGAAATATTTTGGTATTCGAGTATAGCGAATAATAATACCCGTGAAAGCCGCATGTATGCTCCTTCATTATATGGTGAGGGAGTTATCAATCCCTCGCAGAATTTAGTAGATTGTTTTGGTGATTCGAAAGGCTATCCGTTGTCGGGGTCGATGTTGTATAATGCGATACAGTCGCCATTTACTAATCGTGATCCTCGTTTGAAGTTATACATTTATTGTGACGGTGAAGCTATGCGCAAGGGGAAGTTGGATATTGGTGCTGGAAGCAAGGACGCGCCCGGAACGGAAGTGACTTCAAGTCGTACGGGGTATTATTTGCGGAAACTACTGGATGAAACATCTGATTTGACCCCGGCTACGGTCACCAAAGGATATCATTATCGGGTGCATGCACGCTATACCGAAGTATTACTAAACTTTGCGGTGAGAAGTTACGAAAAGAGTGTAATTTATTGGAAATGAGCGTAGGTTAATTGCTCTTGATAGTAATAGGTTACGATTTAGTTAGTTATCTACTGCATTATCCTTCTGCGCGTTGCGTAACCTTCAAAGAACTCTTCGTATGCAAAAGTAGCTATTTAATTCGAGATTTTGATATAAACTCCCGTTTTTTATCCCCTCATTCATAAGAATTTTCCGTAAAAGCGGTATTGTCCGTCGGCACACCATTGCCCAAAACGAGTTTGGAACAAACGTGTGCCGACTACCGCATAGCTGGAGAAAAGGGCATTGCCTCACGCCTAAACGATGTTTAGACAGATGAAGCAATGCCCCTTTCTTTTGCGCCTATGCCAAGAGGTGCTTTTACGGGTTTTCAAATGA